>UMCQ01033373.1_pt1 | contig 47590 bp, 45 predicted proteins | sample 1964271 | NCBI WGS metagenome assembly UMCQ01 (sample SAMEA4835972, study PRJEB28245) | human gut metagenome | biome: gut microbiome; material: fecal sample | place: Denmark | collected 2008
GTAAAATGCGTTTTGCTTACGGACAAATTAGCAAAAAATGGCACTTTGTCCGTAAATTTGAGTTAGATCCTGGCTAGATTGGTTGAGCAGCACTACTGCTTGAAAAGGTAGTTTTTATTCATTGGAAATTTAAAAAGCCGGACGAAATCTGTCGCGCATCGACCGCCTTCGTCCGGCATTTCGTTTAATTCAAGAGTAAAACGGGATTTTTTTCCAGTCGCATCCTTGGTTCAACAGATGATTTGATAGTGACTGTCAAGCAGTCGAATTTGTCCGGGAGCAATACCCGAAAGTTTGATTTGACAATCTTTCGTAATGAATGCTGCTCCAAAAACATCTTGTTCAAACGGATAGTCCGGCAAAGGTTCGCCCGCAAAAAAGAGACGCGTCGTTTCGATTTCTGCAGTGACGGATTTTTTGGAAAAGACAGTGACGCTGTTCAGATTATTATCCCTGGGATATCCTGTATTTGAATCAAGGATATGATGATAGCTCTTTTGACCTGAAGTCAGTCTTCGTTCGTAGATACCGCTTGTGACGGCCGAGCATGGCGGCATCGTGACGACTGCAATCGGTTCATCGTTGTCTGAAAAAGGACTTCTGAGACCGATGCGCCACAATCCATCGCAATGGTGCGGAGGTTTTCCGACCATTAACAGGTTGCCGCCGAGATTGATGATGCCGCACGCGATTCCGTATGCATGCCATAAATCTTGGATGCGGTCAGCAATATAGCCTTTGGCAATGGCCCCGAGATCGATTTCCATGCCGGCTTTTTTTAAGAAAATCGACTGATCGGCATCGTTTAATTCGATCTGCCAAGGATCGATCAAAGAAAGACGCTCTGAAATCTGTTGTTCAGAAGGGACTTTCGCATCAGAAAATCCGATGTGCCACAGTTTGACGAGCGGACCGATTGCAGCATTAAAACCAAAGTTTGCACGACTTTTTTCGACCGCAAGCTTTGTCAGTTGATAGACCGAGGCCTCAACTTGAACCGGAAACTTTCCGGCAGCCTGATTGACGCTCATGAGCTGGGAATGATCTCTGTTGACGGTCAAAACATCTTCGTAATGATTGACAAGGTCTGCGCTTTTTTCAAGTACGGTCTGGTCAAGCGTTCCGAAGACGGTCAATGAAATGCTGGTGCCCAATGCTCGGAAATGTTTTGTCAGCGCGGTCTGTTGGATATTTTCTTTCACGCTTGCGATGCCCCTGTAACCGAATCGGCTTTAACCGCCATCTCAGGATGTCTGAGATTGACAATCACTGGCCGCTCGGATGTTTCCTGCTCTGCATTTGACGAAGATGCACCGGTCGTTTCGTCAACAGAAGATTTTACCAGGCCAAAAGTCTTCTCATCAATTCCATAGTCATTGGTTTTGTCAGTTTTTGAAGCGGACGTTGAAGCATCGACGGTTGATTCGTTTGTTCTCAAATCGACGATGACCGGCGTTTCTCTTGGTTTGGAAGATGCACCGGTCGTAGCATCGGCTTGGTTGCTTCGACCTGCCATGGAGTTGATCGAGACCGCATATTTGATAAAACCGTCAAAGCACGTGTCGAGCCATGAAATCGTGCGCTCGTCGTTTAAGTTGTCATTTTTGTCAAATGCAGAGGGTGCATGCCCAAGCAAAAACTGATGACCAGGGAGCACGTATGGTCCGAGTCCCGGTGAATCAAGGATTCTGCGCAAGTCGTCTTGGGCATAGACCGTGCCGAGATTTCCAAGCGAGGCGCCGACAATCATGACCGGACGGTTCGTTAGCGGGTGAACGTCATAGGAAAGCCATTCAATGACGGATTTGAGCGCTGCCGGAATCCCATGATCGTATTCCGGCGTAGCAAAAATGACGCCGTCAGAATGATCGATTTCGGTTGCTAATTCCATGATTGAATGCGGCGTTTCATCAAAGTCCTCGCAAAAAAGAGGATATTCTTTGATTTCTTTAATGACGATTTCAGCTTTGGCTGCGAAATGTTTCTTCATAAAATGAAGCAGTCTGCGATTGTACGATTTGCTGGCATTTGTGCCGACAATGGCGATGAATTTCATGGCTTGGCCCTCCGATTTTTATTCTGTTTAAATTATAGTTAAAAAATGATGCAAATGTCAACGCTGTAAGGGGTGTTTCACGTGAAACACCCCTTGCTTAAGATGATGAAATGCTTATATAAAAGCGGAAATACGTACAAACGATTGGTATATGCTGAAAAAAACGCAAAATAAAAGGTCCGAACGAGCAGCTCCGACCTCTAATACTTGAGATATAGATAAAATTTATTGGTACTCTCGAGCGGAGAACCCGAGGTAAAGAAACTTGCGGTTGCAGCTGGTCTAGTTGCAACTCGAGCACATAAACTTAGTTTAAATCAGTTTATGCGAAAAAACAAGCGGGAAAATCACTTATTTTAAGGATAACGAATATAATCACATGCATATTTTGTGAAATGCAGTGCCGACCCAATTACGGCTGATTCGTCAAATAAGCATCGTGAACTGGATTTGGCAGTTTTTTCCGAGAAACATGAGTCATTGAGGTGCTTGGTTACGGGCAAAATCGAAAGAACGCGATTGTCCGTAATCGAGTATCCTATAATAGGAAGAAAAAAGACCAGAGACTGCAAAAGCAAAATATGTCAGGAATCATGCCTGATGCGATCAGTATGTTTCGTTATCCAAATGATGATTGTAGTATTCGACTTTAACATCGTCATCCGAAACGGAAAGTTTTGTGACGGAACCGTTTCTTGGACCGTTTTTGGCTGACCTGAGCTCGGGGGCATAACGATCAACGATTGAGCGAATCGTGATGCTGTGGCTGACCAGCAAAATTTTTTCACCGTCGTGATGGTGCTTGCGCAGCCAGTCGAAACCTTCATCGATTCGTGCCCAGTAGTCTTCATCTCTTTCAGCATCCTTGAAAGGATCGACCTCATGCAAGAGGTCTCTGGTTGCAGCAAGAGAATATTTGTTCAAAAGGTCATTGTAGGTGCGGCATCCGTGAACGGCCCCGACCATGAGCCATGTCTGGGTCGCATCGTTTCCCTCGAAGTAGCCGAAGCTTTGTTCGCGGAAATACGTTAAAGTCTTGCGTTTTGGCGTTTTTGGATACTCTTTGTTTTCAAACAGAATATAGCGACACGTTTTCATGGCACGCGTCGTGTCGGAACTGTAAGCAGCATCAAAATGGATGTTTTTGAGATGTTTGCCGGCACTGTGGGCATCATTTGTGCCTTTTTCGGTTAACGGGGAGTCACACCAGCCCTGGAGGCGATTATAGCTGTTGAGAATCGTTTGTCCGTGACGGACCATGTAAAGCGTGAATGTCATTTGTTTTCTCCAATGTTTGTTTTATTATCAACAATCATAATAACACATTCCGACAATTTTTCGTATGAATGTATGGAACTTTTGGCAGGCAGACAGGTATAATTAAAATTAGCAAAACCATGTAAAGGGGATTTTGACTTGAGAAAGACTCAGCATATCAAACTATTTTCGCATAACGACTTGGACGGATTCGGTGCCCCTTGTCTTTTTTACGCATTGGCGCCTTATATGTTCAGGGGCGTTGAATTCGATTTGACGACCTGTTCAGCCGGCAACCTTGACCGCGAGCTTGAGCATTGGTTCAAGGAACCGGATATTTTGCGCTATACCGATGTCTACATTATGGACATGACTCCTGACAGTGATTATTCCTTCAAGCTGTTGGAGCAAAAATTCGCCAATCACTGGCTTATTTTCGATCATCATGAAAGCGAAGCAGAATTGCGCTCCGGATATTCGAAGAACTGCATTTTGCCGTTGGATGAAAACGTCACGCCGAGCGCGGTCAGTCTGGTTTGGGATTTCATGACTCGCCAGCCGAATTTTGCGCTTGTTCCAAAGCAAAAGCAAAAAGAACTGGCAGAGCTGGTTGAGATGATTCGGGCATACGATACGTGGGATTTTCAAAATGACAAAAACATGTCTTATGAAGAGCGCAAGGCAGCCGACGAATTGAATCAGCTGTTTTGGTTCTTCCCTTTGAGCAAGTCAAAATCTTTTGTCGATTCTGTTTTTGCTTCCGGTTGGGAAAAATACAGAATTGAACATGAGCTTTTGATTTCAACTTTGGAAGGGCGACGACAGCGGTATCTTGACAAGCACCTCAAAAACGTCGAAACGTTTGAAATCGAGGGGCACGGTTTTGGCGTGGTCTATGCCAGCGACTATAAATCGGAAATTGCTCATGAGCTGCTTAAAAAATACGATGTTGACGCAGCCCTCGTAATTGACAGCCACAGCGTGTCGTTGCGCTCAAACGGCAGACTTGACGTGGCAAAATTTGCTGAAGACTACTTCAGAGGCGGCGGACATGCTGATTCTGCCGGCGGACGGCTTGAAGTCGAACCAATCAAGGCAGCCGAACAGGCCGTCATCGAATCGGTCAAGCAGCGCGCCAAATTAAATGAAGAAGTTGCATCGCAAAACGAAGATGAGACTTCAAGCCTGGGCGATGCGCTTGATCCCGAGATGGCTGCCAAGCTGGCATCTTTGTTTGGAAACGACGGTAAGTAAGAACTCTGCATTTGACAAGAGGGGTAAGAATATTGACTTATCAAAACGATCTGTACGTTGAACTGGCAAAAATCGGCAAAAGCCTTTCGAGCGAACGACGCTTGGAAATCATGGATCTGCTGGTTCAAGGACCAAAAACGGTTGAAAAGATTGCCGAACTCACCAAGATGAGCGTTGCAAACACGTCGCGACATCTGCAGGTTTTGCGCAGCGGAAACCTTGTCGAACGCAAGCGTGACGGAAATCACATCTATTACGGGCTGGCTTCTTCAAGGGTCGTTGATTTATTCTATCTGTTGCGCGACGTTGGGGAAGATCAGCTTGAAAGAATCAGTCAGATCAAAGAGGACTTTGAAAAAAACGACGTTTATGCGATGTCGCTTGATGCGGCTTATAACAAGGCCAAAAGCGGCGAAATCGAACTGATCGACGTGCGTCCGGCTGACGAATACGCGACTGCTCACATTGCGGAGGCCAAAAACATCCCTCTGCCTGAGCTCAAGGAAAAGCTTGATACGCTTCCGGCCGATAAAGACGTCGTGGTTTACTGTCGCGGCAATCTGTGTACGTATGCAACTCGAGCTGCCAGAATTTTGAGCGAATCAGGCTATAACGTTCACAGCCTGAATGAGAGTACCTATGATTGGAACAGATACATTGAAAAAGAAGGTGCAGGAAAAAATGAGAATTAACGTGTTGCAGCATACCCCAAACGAAGGGCCGGGCGCCATTCGGTTATGGGCAGAAGAAAACGGACATGAGCTTTACGTGTATCACCCTTATCGATATGGAATCCTTCCTGATGTCGAAGAAACGGACATGCTGGTCATTTTGGGCGGCCCGATGAGTCCTAACGATGATTTTGAATGGCTGAAAAAAGAACGCGACCTGATCAGAGCCGCAATTAAACAAGATTTGCCGATTTTCGGAGCATGCCTTGGCGCGCAGCAGATTTCAAAGGCACTTGGCGGAGTCGTCAAAAACAGCGGTGTCAAAGAAGTCGGCTTTGCACCGGTTTTTTTGAAATCGCATGCGATCAAAGGTCTTCCGGAAGAGGTTAGCGTGCTCCATTGGCATCAGGATTGTTTTGAAATTCCAAAAGGTGCGGAGCTTCTTTTTTCAAGCAGACTGCTTAAAAATCAAGGATTTGTCATGAATCACCGCATTGTCGGACTGCAGTTTCACTTTGAGCCGCTTCCGAACGATTTGCGCGAAATCGTCGTCAATGATGGTTCTTATACTGAGGGGAGCGATCTTGGACAAACGCCTGAAGAAATTCTTTTGCACGGAATTCCTGAAGAAAACAAGCAGATCATGTACAAAATTTTGGACTACATCAGCGATGGGCATAAAGATTGACGAATAAGATGACAGGTGGTATATTCTAACTATTCAAGTGATTAATTGAATAGGTGTTTCGTAGGTGGATGCAAATGGTAAAAAGATTGACTGATGACAACTTCAAGAAAGAAACGAGCAACGGATTTTCCTTGGTAGCCTTTATCGCACCGTGGTGTCCCCCCTGCAAGCGTCAAGCGCCCGTCATCGACGAGCTTGATTCGGAAGTAGGCAAATTAATTACGGTAGGCAGGCTTGATACCGATGAAAATCCTGAAACTTCTAAAGAATTTTCAATCATGTCGATTCCGACCCTGATGCTTTTGAAGGACGGCAAAAAGGTCAAACAGCTTACCGGTTTTCATAACAAGAAAGAGTTGATCGGCATGGTGGGAAAATATATTGACTAGTAAAAAGCACCTGTTCAGAAAGGAATTTTCAAATGACTGAAAAATACGATGTGATCGTGATTGGCGCAGGTCCTGGCGGGATGACCGCTGCATTGTACGCGTCTCGTGCTAATCTCAAGGTAGCAATGCTTGATCGCGGCATTTACGGCGGTCAGATGAACAATACCGCCGAAGTCGAAAACTACCCTGGATTTAAATCAATCATGGGACCGGAACTTGCCAAGAAAATGTATGAAAGCTCGACGCAGTTTGGCGCGAAGCTTTTGTATGGCAGCGTGACCGGCATCACGGTTGACGAAAACGGGACGAAGCACGTCAAAACGGACAGCGATGAATATGAAGCAGAAGCCGTTATTATCGCAACCGGATCGGAGAGCAGAAAGCTTGGCGTTCCAGGTGAAGAAAAATACAGCGGCCGCGGCGTTTCATACTGTGCCGTTTGCGACGGGGCATTTTACCGCAATAAGCGCGTCGTTGTCGTTGGCGGCGGCGATTCTGCAATCGAAGAAGGCTTGTATCTTGCCAATTTGTGCGAAAACGTCAACGTTATTCATCGTCGCGATGAGCTTCGCGCGCAAAAGATCTTGCAGGATCGCGCTTTCGCAAATGAAAAGATGTCGTTTACGTGGGACAGCGTCGTAACCGAAATCATCGGAGACGACATGAAGGTTTCAGGCGTAAAAGTTCACAATAAAAAAACCGGAGAAGACAGTATTCTTGAAGCAAACGGCGTCTTCATCTACGTCGGGACGACACCGATGACCGAGCCGTTCAAAGATCTCGGCATTACTGATGAAAACGGCTGGATCGTTACTGACGAGCATATGGAAACAAAAGTTGCCGGCATCTATGCCGTTGGGGACGTTCGTCAGAAGTTTCTGCGACAGATTACGACGGCTGTCGGCGATGCCGGGATTGCGGGACAGGAAGTCTTCAACTATATTCAAATGAAAAAATAAGGCAATGAGATAAGATTTGACGTTGATTGAATGATCAGCGTCTTTTTTTATGCAAAGCTTTTGATTTACCTGACGGATAATGTCAGATTGTCCAAATCCAGGGTACAGGGATAGGCTGTATGATTAATGGATGTCAGCTTCTTCAAAAAAATAATAAGTTGGTAATTGACAAATTTGTACCAACTTATTATACTGAGAGAGTAGATAAAAAGAAAACGCTTAATCAAAATAATCGGAGGAATGAGACATGACAAAAAATGAATTCCCTAAAGGTTTTCTGTGGGGCGGCGCCGTTGCTGCTCACCAGTTGGAAGGCGGTTGGAACAAAGGCGGCAAGGGCGTTTCCGTTGCTGACGTCATGACTGCTGGCGCAAACGGGGTTCCGCGCGAAATTACAAAGGGAGTTATTCCTGGCAAGAACTATCCTAACCATGAAGCCATCGATTTCTATGGTCACTATAAAGAAGACATTGCCTTGTTTGCCGAAATGGGATTCAAGTGCTTCAGAACTTCAATTGCATGGACGCGCATTTTCCCAAACGGCGATGATGCAGAACCAAACGAAGAAGGTTTGAAGTTTTACGATGATTTGTTCGACGAATGCCACAAGTACGGAATTGAACCAGTCATTACGCTGGCTCACTTTGAAATGCCGTATCATCTCGTCGAAGAATACGGCGGCTTTGAAAATCGCAAAGTGATCGACTTCTTCGTTAAATTTGCAGTCACATGCTTCAAGCGTTACAAGGACAAGGTCAAGTACTGGATGACGTTTAATGAAATCGACAACCAGTCGGCCTTCAATAATGACTTCCTGATGTGCACCAACTCCGGTCTGCTGCTTGGCAAAGACTCAAAGGACAACGAAGCGCGCATGTATCAGGCTGCTCATTACGAAGTTGTTGCCAGTGCCCTTGCAGTCAAAGAAGGACACAAGATCAACCCAGACTTCAAGATCGGGACGATGATCAATTATACGCCTATTTATCCGGCGACTCCTGCTCCGGACGACGTCTTGCTCGCACAACGAGTTGACCAGCGTCGCAGCTGGTTCTCAGACGTTCAAGTCTGGGGCGAATATCCTAAGAACGTTGAGGCATACATTGAACGTGAAGGATTCCGGCCCGATATTACCGAAGAAGATCGCATCGTGCTTAAAGAAGGCACCGTTGACTATGTCGGCTTCAGCTACTATCAATCAATGGCCGTTTCGGCAAAAAACGTTGCTCCGGACGACTTGGACGATGTTTTCAAGGCCATAACGGACAATCCTTTCTTGAAGAAGAGCGATTGGGATTGGCCAATCGATCCCGTTGGCTTGCGCTACTCGCTCAATCAGTTGACGGATCGCTATCACGTGCCGTTGTTTATCGTTGAAAACGGCTTGGGTGCCGTTGACAAGGTTGAAAAAGACGGCAGCATTCATGATCCGTACCGCATCGACTATCTTCGTTCGCACCTTGAAGAAGTCAGGAAGGCAATCGTGCTTGATGGCGTTGATCTGATGGGTTATACGCCATGGGGATGCATTGACCTCGTTTCAGCCGGAACGGGTCAAATGTCCAAGCGTTACGGTTTCATCTATGTTGACAAGGATGACGAAGGCAAAGGGACGATGGAACGTTCCCGCAAGGATTCATTCTACTGGTATCAAAAAGTTATCAAGACGAACGGTTCAGACCTTGATTAAGGTGATTGTTTGAGTTAAAGATTGTCAAAAATAATTATTTCCCGGGAAATATTCCCGGGATTTTTGTTGTTTTTGGGGAAATTCAGAGCGTTAATCACCTATTGCTGACAAAAAGATAGAAAGCTGCATGAAAATATGAGATAATTCCATTATAGGTATTGAAAATAGGTGTTTTAAAAGAGGAGTATTAATGAAAAAATTACGGCTTATTTTTTTCAGCATGATTTGCTTTTGGATGTTGGGATTTGCCAGTGCCAAGGCAGATGATGATTACGAAATTACAAAGTATGAAGTCAACGTTGATATCTTGGATAATGGTGACGCCAGGGTCAGACAAGACGTTGCCTACGATTTTGACGGGGATTTCCACGGTGTTTACTACAACCAGGACATGAGGGGAATCAAAGGCATTCGGGACGTTTCTGCACAAGTGACTCAAAACGGCAAGACGATTGAATTGGAAGAAGGTAATTCCGGTGCAGACAATACATACGGAATCGTTGAGAACAATGCTCAAAATTTTAAATTGAAATTGTATCACAAAATTTCGGATGACAAGGCTGTATTTACTTATGGCTATACGCTAAAACAAATGGTCACCTGCTATAACGATACGGCAGAACTGAACTGGAAGGTCATCGGAACCGGATGGGATCATTCGTTGCATAATGTCAAAATTACGATCAATCTTCCAAAAAAGAACGTCGACAAGCTGCAGGCATGGACTCACGGACCTCTCGACGGACAAACGAAAGTGGACAAAAAGGCCGGCCGCGTAATCATGACGCTTGATCGCAATCCTTCAAATACTTTTGTTGAAACGCATATGATTTTTCCAAAAGATATCGTTCCTTACAGTTACAATCATGTTTTCAAGGATGCGAAAAAGAGGATTCAAAAACAAGAGGCCGAACTTGTAAAGGAAGCCAACAGAAAAAGGGAGCAGAGGCGGCGATTGAAGAGCCTGTTTACGGCATTCGTTGTTGTTTTGGGAGTCGTTTACGTTATTGTGGCGGTTTTCGTTTCGCCTGGCAATAAGACCAAACCGGAAAGAAAGTACGTTCATTCATATGAGATTCCTTCCGTTACGCCGGAAGTCGCTTATGTGATCGACAAGGACGTCACCCCGAATACTCAAGCGTTTTCGGCTTATTTGATGCGTCTTGCAGGAGAACGACGCCTTGAAATCGTCAAGTCTGATGAAGACAAAAAAGATTATCGCATCTTTTTGAAGGATGAAAAACTGCTTGATGAGTCAACGTTTCTTGACTATCTTTTTACCAGAATCGGTGACGGAACTTCATTTTCAATCAAGGAGATGAAGAAAAAATGCCGACGATCCAAAGTTTCAAAGCGTTTGAATAAATATTTTGAAAGCTGGGCAAGGACAACCAAGGACCAAGCCGATGAGCTGAATTATAAAGACAAGAAGAATTCCGCCTATGGAATCACATTTGGCATTTGTGCCGTCGTAATCTCGTTTTTAGTGATTATGGCTGCCGTTTTTGAAACGTCGTTCGTGACCTTGAAAGGGGCAGGATTGTTGATAGTGCTTGATCTGGTTGTTTGGGCAGCATACGTTTACTATTGCAGAACGCATGACAAGTATACGACAGAAGGACAAAAACTCCGCTATCAGATTCGGTGCTTCAAGAAGATGCTGAAAGACATCGGAAAATTTGATCTCAAAGAAGTCGGCGACATTATTTTGTGGGAACAGATTTTGCCGTATGCGGTCGCATTTGATCTGGCCGATCGCGTCATTGACGCATTGAAATTTGAATTCGGCGAAAAGGCCATCGAAGATGCGTGGGGGTCAAACTATATCTTTGTCATGTCCGGATCTGATTTTGGAAGAGGATTTTCCGAATCGTTTTCCTCGGCACTGTCATCCGTCAGTTCCTCGGCCAGCGGCGGATCCGGCGGCTTTTCCAGCGGAAGTTCCGGCGGTGTCGGCGGTGGGTCCGGCGGCGGTGCTTTCTAAAATTGCAATATAAAATAAGGTGCTCTGGATTGCTTGGGCGATCCAGAGCACTTTTTCATACTTAAGACTGCATTTTATAGAGCGGGTATAAGTCAACAAAGAAGTTATCAAACAATCTAAAAAAAGCACTTGTCAAACATGTACCAATATGTTATAAATGATGATGTAAAAAGAAAGCGGTTAACACCACTAAAATCAACAATGCTACCGTTAACGTTTAACGGTGTTTTCTGGAGGTAATTATTATGGCTGAAAAAACAATCATGTTATGCTGCGCTGCAGGGATGAGCACGAGTCTCTTGGTGTCAAAGATGCAAGCATCCGCAAAGGAACAAGGTCTGGACTATGAAATTTTTGCAACGGCGGCTTCTGATGCCGATCAAAAGCTTGCTACGAATAAGATTGACGTCGTTTTGCTCGGACCTCAAGTTCGCTACTTGGAAGCTGATTTCAAAAACAAGCTTGAAGGAACGAATATTCCTCTAGCCGTAATTGACATGACGGCATATGGCATGATGAACGGTCCTAAGGTGCTCCAACAAGCAATTGATTTGATGAAATAAAGGACGGTTCGACGGATGACTGAAGAAAACAAGATTACTGAAGAAGAACAGATGCAGATTACGATGGGGCTGATCATCAACGCCGGGAATGCCAAAGCCTTTGCAGTTGAAGCAATCACATGCGCCAAAAACGGCGACTTTGAAGGTGCCAAGGCCAAATTGAAAAATGCCGATCAGGCCCTTGTCGAAGCACACAATACCCAAACTGGGATGCTGACGCAAGAAGCGCAAGGCAATCATGTGAATGTTACGCTTTTGACCGTTCATTCTCAGGATCATTTGATGAATGCGATTACTTTCCTTGATCTTGCCAAGGATTTGGTTGACGTTTACGAAAGAGTCGCAGGACTCAAAAATTAAGCAAGAAGGACTTTGAAAAAGTCGCGCTTTTTTATCTTGAATGAAATGCCGAACAAGGGCGGTCGACCTGCGACTGACTTTGTCCGGTATTTTTTAATTTTGATGCATGGAAACTGACTTTTTGTCAAATGCAGTGCCGCGCATCAACTGCATGATTTGTGCTGCGCGTCAATCCGGTGGATTACGGATAAAACGCCGATTTTTGGAATATGCCCGTAAAAGTCGGAGCTCGGTTACGGCCCCTTTTTGACGGCCTCTTTTTGCTTATTTGCATCATTTAAGTCTTCAATTTGAGGCATGCCGTTTCCGGCCATTTCCTCTTGTAAAAGTTTATTTATGAAATAAAAACTGATATAAGTAAATTTTTTCGTGGCAAGAAAATAGTTGACTTCAGCCAAAAGAAAGCGCTATAATATGAAATGTAAAGTCAGTAAAAATATTTGTATATATATTAGGCGAACAAAATGAAGAAAGTATTATATTTAATGCGACATGGGGAAACATTGTTCAACGTCCAAGGCAAGATTCAGGGCTGGTGCGATTCGCCTTTGACGACAAATGGCATCAAACAAGCCAAGGCGGCAGCTGCTTATTATGAACGAGAAGGCATCAAGTTTGATGCTGCATGCTGTTCAACGGCCGAAAGAGCAAGCGATACGCTTGAATTGATCACTTCTTTGCCTTATGCGAGACTTAAGGGCATCAGAGAAGTGGGCTTTGGAACGTTTGAAGGAGAACACGAATATCTTCATCCTTCAAGAGAACAGCGTCATGCCGGATATTACAAGCAATTTGGCGGAGAAGATGAAAACGAGGTCAGAGAGCGCGTCGTCAAAACTTTGCTTGAAGTCATGAACAAAGATGGAAACAACACGGTTCTGGCGGTCTCTCACGCTGGTGCCTGTGCCAATTTCTTGTCTGCTTGGCAAGATCCGGAACCGATTTTAAAGAAACATCGCATTCCTAATTGCGGAATTTTCAAATATGACTTTGACACCGAATCACAACGTTTCTTCTTGGAGGACGTGATTGATCCCGTGCATATGGAAGAATAATAAGAAAGAGGGAAAATAAATGGCTTTTAAAGAAAGTTTCTTGTGGGGCGGCGCAACGGCTGCCAATCAATACGAAGGTGGATTTGACGAAGGCGGCAAAGGCTTGAATGCCATTGACGTCGTAACGAACGGTTCTGCAACGGAACCGCGCTGCGTTACTTGGAAGAAAGCTGACGGGACGACAGGCAAATCACCGATTTCCTGGGGCGGGGGATATCTGGATTTTCCAGCGGATGCAGAACCGGCCTTGGTTGACGGTTTCTATTATCCAAGTCATACGGCAACCGATTTCTATCATCACTATGAAGAAGACCTCAAATTGATGGCCGAGATGGGCTTCAAGTGCTTCAGACTTTCGCTCAATTGGTCGCGCATTTTCCCGAACGGTGATGATCCTGAACCTAATCAAGAAGGGCTTGCATTTTACGACAAGGTTTTTGATCTTTGCCATCAATACGGCATGGAACCGCTCGTGACGCTTTCACACTATGAAACGCCGCTGAGCCTGATGATTCGTTTCCGTGGTTGGCATGATCGCAGGATGATCGATATTTTTGAAAACTATGCCAAGACCGTCTTCAAATACTACAAGGGCAAGGTCAAGTATTGGCTGACGTTCAATGAAATCAATGCCATGGAAATGTGTCCGTACATGGGCGGCGGTCTTTTGGACGATAATGCTCAAAACAGGGCTCAAGGCGCCCATAATCAATTTGTTGCAAGTGCCAAGGCAGTCAGAGCAGCGCACGAAATTGATCCTGAGATGATGGTCGGTCAAATGTTGGCCTATCAACCGGCATATGCCTATACGTGCGATCCCGCCGATCAGGTTTTGGTGCTTGAACATGATCAGCAAATGCTGTTCTACACGGACGTTCAATCCGGCGGACGTTATCCTGACTATCAATGGAAGAAATACGAACGTGAAGGCATCAAGCTTGATGACGAGCCTGAAGACTACGAATTGATCAAGAACTACACCGTTGATTTTCTCAGCTTCTCCTGCTACGGTTCAGGCGTTTTGACGACGCACGAAACTGAGGCAAAGGCAAGCGGAAATCTTGGTATGGACGGCGTCAAGAATCCGTACCTTGAAACGAATGCCTGGGGCTGGGCAACTGATCCGCAATGTCTGCGTCTGGCATTGAATACGCTTTGGGACAGATATCACAAGCCGCTCTGGATCGTTGAAAACGGAATCGGATGGAGCGATCAAATCGCAGAAGACGGCAAGATTCACGATGATTACCGCATCAAGTATCTGCAGGCAAACATTCAATCGATGGATGACGCCGTCAACATTGATGGCGTTGATCTGATGGGCTACACGATGTGGGGCTGCATCGACCTTGTTTCAAACGGAACTGGCGAAATGAAGAAGCGCTACGGTTTCGTGTACGTTGATCGCGATGATCGCGGCAATGGTTCTTTGAAACGCATTCCGAAGGATTCGTTCTACTGGTATAAGAAAGTCATTGAAAACAAGGGTTCTGACCTTTCGATGTAAAAATGCAGAGAAGAGGCTGAAAAACCGTGTCTCAAACTAAAAGAGACCGTGAAAACCATGCCTCAAACTGAAAAACCGGATGATTTGCAATTAGTTGCAATTCAATCCGGTTTTTTGCGTATGCATGACAATCGCTTTCCATGATGGAAATATCCCGAAAGAGTCGGCTTCTTTTCCATGGATCAAAGAGCCCAAAAGATGTGCGTTGTCAGTCCGCGCTGCATTTGGCAATATCACTTCCGTTTACGGACACATCGATGAAAATGGACGCTTTGTCCGTAATTGGCCTGTTCGAAAAATGGCGATTACGGACAAAATGGTCAAAAATAGCCGATTGTCCGTAAAAATTCAGACGTTTCGGACCCGGTTTTACGGACAAATGCTCCGAAAAGCGGCTTGTGTCCGTAAATCATCAGCATAATGACCAAAAATTTACGGACAAATCACTTGAAAATGCCGGTTTGTCCGTAAAATGCGTTTTGCTTACGGACAAATCATCCAAAATGAAGCCTTTGTCCGTAAATTCGAGTGAGATCCTGGATAGATTACGATTACGGACAAAAAATGGCTGGGTTGCTCGGTATCCTTTTGGTAAAAAGTTACATTTTTATTACAAACGCTCCTGCCATCTGTCTTATTTGTCGTACTTCTGTTAGGCTAAAGACTAGGACAGAAAACGCTGGGGGGGAAATGTCTTGGAAGAGGATATGCTGCCTGCAAAAGGATGTCTTGAGACAAAAGCATTCATCGAAGAAATGGCTCAAGCAGAGCACAAGTTGATGAAGCGTGCTTTTGAGCGCGAACGGCGCATTGTTCAGCTCAACCAGGCTGACAGATTTGCAAGAAGATTCGGGAAAAAAGAGGCGTATCGATTTGAGGAAATCGAGGTTAAAAGCACTGCATTTTATAAGGAAAACAACTTGAAGATCGACTTTCAGCTGGCGGTTCATCAGCTCAGAAAAGATCAGCAGATGAACCAAAAGCAGTTTGCCGAAGCCGTCGGGATGAAGGTCTCGCGGCTGAAACGAATCGAAAAAGGGGAAGTTTTGCCGCAAATGAATGAAATCATCACGCTGGCAACGGTTTTTGACAAAGCGATCAGTTTCAGGCTGCAATAGGTAATTGACAATTCTTGAAAATAACATTATATTAGAGGTAATCATTCTTATCTTAAATCGATGAAGTAGTGAAAGTGCTTTATCCACGTTTTGTTTCGGACAACCGGCTGCGTGGGGGCGCTTTTTTTTGTGAGATAATTCAAGGAGGAACAGAAAATGGCTACGGTGACGGAATTTGATACAATTGCAGCAATCTCGACCCCTCCAGGCGAAGGGGCAATTTCGATCGTGCGAATGAGCGGTGAAGAAGCCGTTTCAATTGCGCAAAAAGTCTTTTCGGGCAAGGACTTGACGCAGGCGAAAAGTCATACGATAAACTATGGGCATATTGTCGATCCGAAAACCCATGAGGAAATTGACGAAGTGATGGTTTCTTTGATGCTTGCGCCAAAGACTTTCACCAGAGAAGACGTCGTTGAAATCAACTGCCATGGCGGCATCGTTGCGACGAATCGGATTTTGCAGCTGCTTTTGATAAACGGAGCCAGACTGGCCGAGCCGGGCGAATTTACGAAGCGCGCGTTTCTTCATGGAAGAATCGACCTCACCCAGGCTGAATCGGTGATGGATCTGATCAGGGCCAAAACGGATCGTTCAATGAAAATCGCTCTGAACCAGCTTGACGGCAACTTGTCTCACCTGATCGATTCTTTGAGAAAAGACATTTTGGACGTTTTGGCACAAGTCGAGGTCAACATCGATTATCCGGAATATGACGACGTTGAAGAGATGACAACGAAGCTGCTCAAGGAAAAGGCAATTGAAATCAAGCAGCGCATCGAACAGCTGCTCAAGACTGCTTCGCAGGGAAAAATCATGCGCGAAGGGTTGGCAACGGCGCTTGTCGGACGTCCGAACGTCGGCAAATCAAGTCTTTTGAACCATCTTTTGCATGAAGACAAGGCTATCGTGACTGACGTTGCGGGCACGACGCGCGACGTGATCGAAGAATACGTCAACGTGTCAGGCGTCCCGTTGAAGCTGATCGATACGGCCGGCATCAGAGAAACGGACGACAAGGTTGAAAAAATCGGGGTCGAACGTTCGAAGAAGGCCATCGAGCAGTCCGATCTGGTTTTGCTGGTGTTAAATGCAGCGGAAAGTCTGACAAAAGAAGATCTTGAACTGATCAGACTGACCAATGACAAAAAGCGAATAATCATTTTGAACAAAACTGACCTTGAAGAAAAGCTCGATCGCAAAGAACTGGCAAAAATTTCGGAAAATGCACCGGTTTACGCAACGTCGATCTTGAAAAATGAGGGTGTGGAGGCCTTGGAAGAGGCAATTTCCAAGCTGTTTTTCAACGGAATCGAAAATTCTCAGTCAACGGTAATGGTAACGAATGCTCGACATATCGCACTGCTTAAGAAAGCACAAAATTCGCTTGATTCTGTTCTTGAAGGAATCAGTTCGGGGATGCCGGTCGATCTGGTGCAGATCGACATGACGGAAGCCTGGAATCTTTTGGGCGAAATTACCGGTGAAAGCTACGAAGACGAGCTGTTGGATCAATTATTCAGTCAATTCTGTTTGGGAAAGTAGGTTAAAAAATGCAATTCGGAAACAAGTATCAAGCCGATGATTATGATGTCATCGTTGTCGGTGCGGGTCATGCGGGATGTGAGGCTGCTCTTGCTGCCAGTCGGATGGGCAACAAGACCCTCTTGATCACGATCAATCTTGAAATGGTGGCATTCATGCCATGCAACCCGGCCGTTGGCGGTCCTGCCAAAGGCATTGTCGTTCGCGAAGTCGATGCTTTGGGCGGCGAAATGGGGCGCAACACTGACAAAACGTACATTCAAATGAGAATGCTGAACACGGGCAAGGGACCGGCCGTCAGAGCGTTGCGAGCTCAGGCCGACAAGCGCCAGTATTCGATTGAGATGAAGCATACGCTTGAAAAAGAGCCTAATTTGACGCTGCGCCAAGGCATCGTTGACGACCTGATCGTTGAAGAAGGAAAGATCAAGGGCGTCGTGACAAATACAGGGGCCTGCTACGGAGCAAAAGCGGTCGTTTTGACGACCGGAACGGCTGCACGCGGCAAGATCATCATTGGCGAATTGATGTATTCGTCCGGTCCCAACAATACGCAACCGGCAATCAAGCTTTCAGAAAACTTGGAACGTCTCGGCTTCAAGCTCAAGCGTTTCAAGACCGGAACGCCGCCGCGAGTTGACGGGAATACGATTGATTATGCCAAGACGGAAGAACAGCCCGGTGATTCGACACCGCATCTTTTCAGTTACGAAAGCAAGGATGAAGACTATCTCGATGTCAAGAATCAGCTTTCATGCTGGTTGACCTATACGAATGAAAAGACCCATAAGCTGATTCAGGACAATCTTGACCGTGCGCCGATGTATACCGGAGCCATCGAGGGCGTCGGTCCGCGCTACTGTCCGTCAATCGAAACGAAAATCGTGCGTTTTGCAGACAAGGCGCGCCATCAGCTGTTTGTTGAACCTGAAGGCCGCAACACGGATGAATATTACGTTCAGGGGCTGTCGACTTCCATGCCTGAAGAGATTCAGCTCAAGATGGTGCATTCGATTGAAGGTTTGGAACATGCCGAAATGATGCGTCCCGGATATGCAATCGAATATGACGTGGTTGAACCTTATCAATTGCGACCGACGCTTGAAACGAAGCTCGTGCGCGGACTTTATACAGCCGGTCAGACGAACGGAACTTCAGGCTATGAAGAAGCAGCCGGTCAAGGCATCCTTGCCGGTATCAATGCAGGTCGTCATGCGCTCGGAAAAGAAGAAATCGTTTTGAAGAGAAGCGATGCCTATATCGGCGTGATGGTCGACGATCTTGTAACCAAGGGCACGAACGAACCGTATCGTCTCTTGACGAGTCGTGCCGAATACCGGTTGATTTTGCGTCATGACAATGCCGATCTTCGTTTGACCGAACTCGGACACGAAATCGGTCTGATTTCAGACGAACGCTACGAAAAATTCCTTGAAAAAAAGAAAGCCATCAAGGAAGAAGAAGCAAGGCTCGAGTCGATTCGCATCAAACCGGGCAAAGAAGTTGACGAATACCTTGAAAAACATGGTGATCGCGCCCTAAAGGACGGCGTTTTGGCAAGCGACTTCCTGCGCCGGCCATACGTCACGTATGCTGATTTGCTGCATTTCATACCGGCACCTGAAAAGACTTTGGATCGCCACGTGATCGAGCAGATCGAGATTCAGTACAAGTATTCCGGCTATATCAAAAAAGAATACGAACAGATTGAAAAACTCAAGCGCATGGAAGCAAAGAAGATTCCCGAGCGCATTGATTACAGCGCAATTGAAGGCCTTGCCACGGAAGCCATGCAGAAGCTGACGAAGATTCAGCCGGAAACGCTGGCTCAGGCAAGCCGAATCAGCGGCGTCAATCCGGCCGATCTGGCAATTCTTGCGGTGTATATCGAACAGGGAAAGATTGCCAAGGTTGACTGATGCGCCGATATTTGGAAAACTGCAGGTCGATCAGGCTTGCGGTTTTTTTGGTGATTTTGGAATTTTTGAACGATATTTTATAAAATGCAAAGTCTGATGCAAGCGCTTTGTCTTTTATGTGTTGAAGGCTAAAAAAGCGGAAAAGCAGGTGCAGCTCGACCCCCTCATTGACAAAAACAGCTTTCGTGATATAATGCAGGCAAAATGAAAAGAAGGGGCAAACAAAATGACACTATACAGAATTTTTGAAGGGAAAGACAAGAAAAAGTGCTACGTCAAAAACGTGCGCGGAAAGGCTTTGAGCGCAATCGAAATTACCGCCAGAAACGCCGTTCGTCCGACGTCGCATTTCAGCGAGGAAGAAATCAAGGCATTCGGTCTCGAAGATCACGAACGCGAAGTCGTAACGGGAATTTCGCTCGTGGAAAAGGCGCAGGAAAAATTCAAGGATGCCGAAGAACCGCATTACGTGGTATTCGTTCCGTTTACGAACAGGCATCAGGTCTACGAAAGAGACGAAAACGGCAATCTTTCCGCAATCGGAATCGACGCAAAGGAATCATATGAGGACAGTTACGTATTTACTCGACGGGAAATGCTGGAAATGGGACTTGAAAAATGCTCGAAAGAATACTTTTTCAAGCATAAGGAAGCATACGAACGCGAAGGCAACAAAGTAGAGCCTTCTCGTCGAATCTATTCCCGCGAATACGACAAAAAGCATCCCGAAGGCGTATATTATTCTCGTATTAAAGCGGGGGCAAAGCAATTCGCTGTCGCAAGCAGTGAGAAGTTTCGCAAATCGATTCAGGCTCACGGCACGGAAAGATACGTTGAAGATTTGAAGATCATACGTCAGCTCATCGACGACGCAATCGAAAAATATCAGAAAAAGCAGTAACTACCATTCTTTGTCACGTTTTCAAGCGGCGTCATCATGGGAAAAAAGACGTTCATTTCAACGTTAATAACAGAAATCTGCAAAGGAAGGACTGCTTTTTGACACATTTTGGCAAGTCAACAAGCGTCTCAATTTTTGCGGAGTCGTGCAAAGCGAAAAAACATGATAGAATCATGAAAGATCTTGGCAGAATATGTCTCAAATTAAAAAACGGATGACTTGCAATCAACTGCAAGTCATCCGGTTTTTAAGTATGCATGACAATCTTCTTTCATGGATCAAAACGTCCAGAAAAGGAACTTTTTTCAGCTTCTTTTGGTTCGCTTTAAAAAGCTCTCGTTGTTTCACGTGAAACATTTTAAAGAAACAGCAATCCGATCGGAGGAATCAGCAATGAAGGCAACAGATTCATAATGCTGATTTTTTTGAGTCCCAAAATATTGATGCCGGACGCAAGGATTAAGATGCCGCCGACGATCGAAAGTTCGGTCAATAGCGTCGTGCTGATGGATGTGGCACAAAGTTTGGCCAAAAGGTAAATAGAACCTTGCCAGCAAAAAAGCACGGGCGCGCAAGCAGCAATGCAGATGCCGTATCCTGAAGCAAGAACGGTCGAAGTGACGCCGTCAAGCATCCCGTTCGTAAACAAATACGTATAATCATGATTCAATGCGGCATTGACCGGTCCCAGGATTGACAAAGTCCCGATGCAAAAAAGCAGAATTCCGGTTGAAATTCCTTGGACCGCTTGTCCGTTCGAGTGTTTCGAGACAAGCGAGTCGAATCTTGAGTCGAGGTCAAGGAAGGATCCGATGACGCTGCCGACGGCGAGACTGAGAATGAACAGAACCGGGTACCTGCTGTGCGGCATGTGCTTCACCACTGTATTTAGACCAAGCGCAACCACGGCGAGGCCGAGCGCCTGCATCAGGATTTCATGATACTTTTCCTTCATGCCCTTCTTGAAGAGACTTCCCAGAATACTTCCGCCAAGAATCATGCAGGTGTTGAAAATCGTTCCAATCATTGGTATTCCCTCTTTCTCCTATATACAAGATTATAGCAGAAGTTCTAATAGATAAGTCATGGAAAATGGGTTATAATACCCCTTGAATGTTAGAGAGGAAGAAAATGAATGAAAAACAGAATGGAACTTTTTGAAAACGCTCCTGTGTGGAAGGCATATTTCACAATTTCCCTGCCGGTTGTTTTCAGCATGGTCGTCACGCTTGTCTACAACATGGTCGATACGTTCTTCGTTGCGGGGACTCAGAATGCCAGTCTCGTTGCCGGCGTTTCACAGTGCACCCCTCTGTTCATGCTGATGCTTGCCCTGGGCGACATCTTCGGGCTGGGCGGAAGTTCGCTCATTTCACGACTGTTCGGGCAGAAGGATGACGAGACGGCAAGAAACGTGAGCGGATTCTGCTTCTATGCCGCAATTGTCTGCGGACTGATTGTTACTGTGCTTATGTTTGCATTTCAGGGACCTGTTCTGCGCGTTCTCGGCGCAACATCGGATACGCTGAAGTATGCGTCGCAGTACTATTTCTGGATTGCGCTCGGCGCTCCGCTGATCATCCTGTCGCTTACCCCGAGCAACATCATCAGGACCGAGGGCCTTGCCATGCAGTCGATGATTGCAAGCGTCGCCGGAAGTATCCTGAACATCGTCCTGGATCCCATCTTCATCTTCACGCTTGGAATGGGGGCCGGCGGTGCCGCGCTGGCAACGGTGCTCGGCTATGTTTTGAGCGATGTCCTGCTTGTCTGCTATATTCTCAGAAAATCCAGGCATCTGACGGTTTCCATCAGGCACGCGCGGGTTGCGCGCAAGTTCGTGACAAGCGTCTTCGTCATCGGCATTCCCGCCTCGCTGACGAATCTCATGCAAAGCTACAACATCATGGTCCTGAACAGGCATCTCATCTCATACGGACCTAAGGCCGTGGCCGCAATGGGCATCACGATGAAGGTCAACATGATCATCATGATGATACTGGTCGGTTTTGCTTTTGGTGCGCAACCGCTGATCGGCTATGCCTATGGTGCGGGAAACAGAAGCCGCCTGCGTGCCGTCATCCGTTTCGACCTGCTGGTTGAAGTCGGATTCTCCGCCGTTGCGTCCGTTGTCGTCATCGTTCTTGCGCCGCAGCTGATCGGCATGTTCATGAATGATGCGTCAGTTGTCTCGTACGGAACGGGGATGCTGCGCTGGTTTACTTTGACGACGCCGTTCTGCGGCATCGTGCTTGTCCTGACCACGTGCTTCATTGCCATGGGCAAGGCTGTTCCGTCTTTTGTGCTTTCAATCAGCCGGCAAGGCGTGATTTTTACCGTCGTAATCTTGATTACGGCCGCATGCTTTGGTTATGACGGAATCATTTGCGCACAGCCCGTTGCTGACTTTTTGACTGCCGTAGTCGGAATCTTCATGTATGCCGCAGCCAGGAAGAGCGATCAAACTTTGAGAAGGGAAGATTGATTTGAGAGACCGCAGAACCGTTGTGTTCGAGCATTTCGCCCGGAATTTTGACGGATGCGGCACGGCGCTTGGTTCGACGTTGATGGCGATTACGCAAAAAAGCAGCGGTTCGGTTGATGAATCGACCAGATTGGGGACTTTTTGGATCTTTTTGATTTTGAAGATTCTGATGATTGCATCAGAGGCGATTTTGCTTCCGCACGTCAGAGGAAAGGAAAAAATATGAGAAAAATCGATTTTAAAAATCTGTTGTTTGGAATTCTTCTGTTCTGTGCCGCACTCGCAATCGGAATCCTGCTGATTTTCAGACTGACGCATCGAGGCCACATCGGCATCGGTCCCGTAAGATTCGGCAAGCTTTTCATCATCATGTGCGCATTGCTGTCTGGTTCGATTTATTTTTTCAAAAGAATGTGAATTAAGGCCTCGTCCGAGTTCAATTGGGCGAGGCCTTTTTGATTAATGGGAATTCAATTTTGCTGCAGGCTAGTTTCCGGTTTTAACCATTGCACCGTGTTCGTCTTTTTGGACTTCCATATCGTGGATGCTGATGTAGCCGGCCTTTTGAACCATTCCATCCTGAACGTCGTCTCCAAGCATATAGGTGATGAACTTGGAAGCTTCGCCGCGCGACATCCCGCGCGTATACATGTGTTCGTAGGCCCAGATTTTCCACGAATTGTCCTTGACGTGTTCCGCAGTCGGCGTCACGTTGTCGATTTTGATTTTCTTGAGTTTTGGCTTGCTGTCTTTCAGATAAGGAAATGCAAGGTAGCCGATCGCTCCGGGAGTTTTTGCGACATACTCTTCCAAATGCTTGTTTGACGACAATTCTTCTGCGGCCGCAATCGGCGTTTTGCCCATGACGTTCAATTCAAATGCCTTTCTGGAGCCGCTTCCGTCCGCACGACTGACGATGGTGATCTTTTGGTTTTTTCCGCCGACTTGTTTCCAGTTGGTGATTTTGCCTGAGAAAATGTCTTTAAGCTGCGAAGCTGAAAGATTGTTGACCTTGAGTTTTTGATTGGCGACAACAGCGATGCCAACGACTGCTACCTTGTAGTCGCTCAAGTGGTCGCGATTGACGATGTTTTGTTGTGCGGCAAAAAAATCGCTCGTGCCGATTTCGACTTTGCCCTGATCAACCTGATTTAGGCCTGCCTGCGAACCTCCGCCCAAAACGTTGACTTTGACGGACGGATTGAACTGCGCATAGCTTTTAACGGCCTGTTTGACAAGAGGTTCAAAGGCCGTCGAACCCGCAACGGTGATATCGGCTTTTTTAGCTGACGTTGAACTTTTGGTTTGTATTTTGGAATCTGCATTTTTCGCACAGCCTGCGCAGGCAAGAAGCGTGCATATGGCGAGAAATACAGTCATGAGACGCTTTTTCATATTGATCGCTCCTTTGTTTTCACTTAAAAGATAACGTACCAATGTAAAGGGCAATGACGTATTTATGTAAAGGTCACGTAAAGGTGTTTGTCAATGCTCGTTTCACGTATCCCAAATTGAAGAAATGCCGGACAAAGTCAGTCGACTTGCGACATCCTTCGTTCGGCATTTCGTTTGATTCAAGAGGGAAACGGAATTTTTTTCCGAAGCCTCTTTTTTATTTCCTCTTAAGCTTTTCCAACAGATTCTTCTTAAACTTGATCGCCAGATCGTCGTTCGTGTTCAGCTTGTCAATCTTCTTTGGCGCAATTGCGTTCATCAGCCCCTCTGAAAGAGAAGCCGCATAATCGCCGTCCGAGAAGATGAAGACCGGGAAGTAGTAGGATTCAAAGACGATTTGCAATCTTTTGGCAGGGAAGTTGGTTTTGAGCGCCTTGATCGTATTTCTTGAAGATCCGAAAACGATTGAATACGGAACGAGCTGCTCATGAAGGATTTTGTCTTTGACCGGCTCAAGATTCATGCGGCGAATGTCTTCGAACGTCTTTTTCAGGCACAAGAGGCGATAGCGCGTGGCAATTCCGCTTGCGGTGTAGGTTTCGCGATTGCGATAAAGCCTGGAAAGCAAAAAGCCGCAGAAGATGATCAGAATCACCAGCAAAATTGCGATCGCAAGCTTATCCAGGAACATACAGATGCAAGCGACCGCAAACGGAATGTTGGCGATGCACCAGATGATTGCGACGCGAGTGCGTTTTTCGCCTTGTTGGTCGTAATACCCTGTATTTTTCGCACGTTTGAGGATGTTTTCCGCCCATTTGTCAAATGCAGAGGACAACCGCAGACGCTGCTTGTCGTTTTGAGAAAAAGATTCAAGATCTTTCAGCGTGAATCGGCCTTTTTTGCCAACGCGCCCGAACAGCATTTTCAGCAGCTCATTTCCGTGCAGGATGCTTTTATCGATTAGCTTAACGTAGAAATCGTTTTTAGAGTTCGGGACGGTTTCGATCGTTACCTTTTTTTCGAAGGCAAGCTCAAGCAGGTATGCCGCAAATGCGCGTGGCGTCGGTTTGTCGTTTGTCAGGATGACTTCGGCAAATTCCGCAGGATACTTAGGGAGATCATACGAGTACTCAAGATCAGGCATGGCAATTTTTTGCTTGATCGGGTGTTTGATCAGGTAAATGAACCACAAGAAGATGCTGAAGATGACCGTTCCGAGCCAGACAAAGCGAATCAGACGATAGGTACTCTGTTTCTTTTCGCGTTTTTGGACCGACTTTTCAAGTTTTCTATCTTCAATTGATTCAATGTGTTCTTTTGAGTGCTGTTTGACGATTTTTTTATTTTTTGGCGTAACTGTTTCGGGAAACAGCAGGTGACATCTTAAACTTTGGTGTGCGGGGTTTTGTTTGAGCGAAACATCGACTTTGCCCTTGCTGAAGCTGACGTTTGTTTTGGCCGTGTCAAGATTTCCGTGATTCCAAATGCGCAGAAATCTGACGTTTTTTTGCGGCAAAACAAAGTGAATGCCGACGTTTCGCTGCGGAACTGTCAAATTGTTGCTGATCACGCGCCAGTTGACTTCGGCACAATCTTTGTAATTCGTGACGAAACCGCGCAGCTTGTATACGTACGTGAATTGTAGCGGATCGGTACCGTAGTTTCCGTAGGTGGTGATTTCGCTTTTTTTATTGGTCTGTTTTGTTTCAAACGTGTTCTTCTTATGAGAAGTTCCCTGCTTTAACCGGATTTTTTTTGATCCGGAGACGACGGAAACGCTGACCGCATAAACGTCGTCAATTCCGCTGATGCTTTGAGGAAGCGTCAGTTGATGGGCTTTTTTAGAGAGGTTGTATGTAATTTCATGCGTAACTTTTGCATCGCCGTTTTTCAAGATGTTGACGGTGACGTCGTATTTGCCAATGTCATCTTTGGCTGAAGCATGAGCAACGGCCGGCACGAGGAAGAAAAAGGCTGCAAAAAACAGGCAAAAAAGCCAGGTTAGTTTCTTTCGTTTCATGAGAATCGCTCCTTCTTAGTCGTATTTTGCCATATTTTTGTTATCATTTTGGGCGTGCAGTGTGAATTTTTTAAAAAATGCAGTAAAATAGGCAACTTGGGAATTTTAAGACAAAAGATCGAAATTGTATGAAAATTGCCGAGAGAGTTTGACCAGGCGCAAAAAAGAGTTTAAAATTTAAATGTAAGCGTTAACAAAAGCAAAATAAGGCGGTGTTATTATGAAAATTAAAGCAGCAGTGGTAAAAGAAGTCGGAGCACCTTTTGAAATCAAAGATGACGTTGAGCTCCATGACGTTGGTCCGACTGATTTGCAGATCCATATGGTTGCCTCCGGAATCTGTCATTCGGATGAAGCCATTCGTCGCGGGGATGCATCCCTTGGCTATCCGGTCATTTTGGGTCACGAAGGTGCAGGAATTGTCGAAAAGGTCGGAAGCGAAGTCAAAAACTTCAAGCCGGGCGATCACGTGATTTTGTCGTTTTACTCTGACGGAACATGCGACAACTGTTTGAGAGGCGTGCCGACGCAATGTCGCAGCTATGCAAAATATAACCTTTCAGGCGTCAGAGCCGATGGCGACGATCACTTTACTGAAAACGGCAAACATGTTTCCGACATGTTCAATCAGTCGTCATTTACGACAACGACCGTCGTTGATCAGCGTAATGCCGTAAAAGTTGATTCAAAGCTTGATTTGCGCAAGCTTGGGCCGCTTGGATGCGGATACGTGACCGGTTCCGGCACCGTATTCAATACGCTCAAGCCAAAGCCGGGCGATACGATTGCCGTCTTCGGGACGGGGGCCGTTGGTCTTGCAGCCATGATGGCCGGAAGAATTTCCGGATGCATCAAGGTGATTGCGGTCGACATCGTTCCTGAAAGGCTTGAACTTGCCAAAGAGCTTGGCGCAACGCATGCGATCAACAGCAAGGAAGAAGATCCGGTTGAAAAGATCAAGGAGCTTACCGGCGGTTACGGCGTCGACTGGACCGTTGATACGACAGGGCTTTCGTCCGTCATCATGAACAGCGTTGCAGCGCTTGCTCAAGGCGGGACATGTGCTGCGATTGCCGTAACTCCTCATCTGATCGAACTTTCGACATGGAACGATCTGTGCGTTGACGACAAGAAGATCGTCGGTGTCAACATGGGCGATTCGATTCCTCAGATTGACATTCCAAGGCTGATCGAGTTTTACAAGCTCGGTTGGTTCGATTTCGACAAGACTGAAAAGTTCTATGACTTTGAGGAAATCAATCAGGCCAATGCCGATTCCGTTTCCGGCAAGACGATCAAGCCGGTTTTGATTATTGACAAGGATTATCGTCCGTAAATAACCAATTTAATTATGTCCGGCCGGAAAGAGGCCGCAAAAGATGAAGTGCCGAACAAAGGAGGTCGCAGGTCGACTGATTCTGTCCGGCATTTTTTTCAATTCCTATACGTGGGAACTGACTGTTTTTGCCAAATGCAGCGCTGCGAATCGCCTGCTCAATCCGGCGCCAGGGCGAAATTACGGGCAAAAAGCTGATTTCTGAGATTTGCCCGTAAATGTCAGCCTCAGATTACGGACAAAGCCCACATTTAACGCTGTATAAAAAAGCCCGGATGAAATTTGCAATTGGTTGCAAAGCATCCGAGCTTTTGTTTGAGTCAGATTTTTTTCCAGCCTCTTTTTATTTGGAGACCTCGTCTGCTGTGACATTTTACTTCTTCTGAATCAGCCGTTCATCGCGGTCATTTCCACCGTACACCTTCTGTGCATGCAGCTTGTCAAATATCCGCTGCAGGGCATCATTTTGCTCCTTGTCAATTTTTTCCTCAATCTTCTGAATCATCTTGCTGTATTCACCTGCAGTTTCAAGGCTTACACCACTCTGGGAGTTTTCTATGTCGCTGGCATAGAAAATCGGCTCTGCCGGATTGTCACCGGCCTTTATGCCCTGCGAATTCTTTTCATTGAAGTTGTTGATCAAGGCCGTCTTCATGTCCTGTATCTGAGAGACATCCCTGTAATCGTGAATTCCCTGATATTTTTTTGACATCAAGTCAAGCTGTGCAAGGAAGTTGTACTTCTTGTCATACTGAAAATGCATTGACTCCAGAGCGTCAATGGCAAAGAACGTTCCGTTTGGCGAAATGTGCGGACTGCTCGTTTCGGCAATATGCTGATACAGGGCATTGAACTCACCGTATGTAGCGTTTGTCGGGTCAATGTCATTCAGATGAACGATTTCGCTGTACTTTTCACCGTAATCGTTGATTCCGTAAATGGCCACCGTTGGATCTTCATCGGTCGAGTCAGCAGTGTAGTTGGCAACGCCCTGCTGGATATAGTATCTGCCGTTACCGGCATTCTTCGATCCTCCCGAATACCACAGATCAATTCCGTATTTGTCCATTTTTATCGGAACGGGCGGCTCTCCGACAAAGGCCGTTCCGAAGACGCCTTCGTCAAGCAGCACCGGCTGTCGGTTGTCACTTTTTGTTTCCTGAACCTGGAATTTTGATGCAGACGGCGTCTTGTTGAAGGTAACATACCTGCTTGAAGAGGTCGGGTTTACTGATGAGACTGACATATTATTTCCCTCCTTTCAAGGGATAGTCAAATGTATATGATGCGCTGGTTTCATTGAATGGAAAGTTATCCGAAGTATATGTCACTTTAAAGACATGCTTTCCCGGAGTCAGACCGGATTTGTTGCTTAAGTGAAAGAAGTCCCTGAATCCGGTGACGATGTTTCCATTGAAGAAATAAGGCTGACTTACGGCTCTTCTGACTATTCTGCCGTCAAGATATGCTGTCGGCTGCCCGTATCCCATGACCTGAACTGCCATGTAGAGATAACCCGGCCAAAGTGACGAGTCACCTTCTCCCACACCATCCCTGTCCCAGGTTCCAGGTCCGAGAATCGTTACGTCGGAAACCGGAGGAGCGCTGCTGGCTTCTGCTGAGTCGTCAGGAGTCAGATAAAATAAGAATGATATGAACGACAATGCCAAAACAAATCGAGAAGTTGTTTTTTTCACGATGCGATACCTCCAATCTTCAGTTACGTTCAATATATACTGGAAAAATGAAGAAAATGTTTCGATTAGGATAAAAATAAGCGTATTTTTGCGTTGATAAAATCTTAAGCATATAATGATTATCCTATTCTTATAATCATGGAAATGTTCTTTTGATGAAAATCAATTAAGAAATAAAAGCCGTTAAATCAAGCGTTTTGGACTCGCAAGAAGCGCAAATGGATTTTAATTTAAGTTTTTTCTAATTTTATTATTGATTTTTAATTACGGTCATGGTAAAGTAAAAGACATCAAATATGAAACGAGGTAAGAAAAGATGAAAAATGCCATGCGACTTCACAAAGAATTAAACGTCGTCATTATTCGCGTCATTATTATTTAGGTGATGCGGATATTTGTGATTGTCCGCATCTCCTAAACAATGGATGCGGACGGCATGGCAAATGTTTTCTTACGAAAGCGGCTGGCTGTTCGATTGAACGGTCGGCCGCTTTTCTGTTTTATAAAGAAAAAACGGCTTTTTGAGCATTTGATGAGGGTATCAGACATTGAGGAGGAATTTTTATGGAGAAAAAGGGTAATCACACGGCGGCCAAGGCTTCAACGGCATCGATTCTATCCGTTGCGATGGTTTTGTTTGCATCTCATGCGGGCGGAGGCTTTGCGACGGGCAATCAGGAGAACACGTATTTTGTCTGTTCGGGTTGGGCCGGTCTGTTGTCGCTTGCTTTGTCGATGGCCATCTTGACCGGAATCATCGCGATTGCCATGAGGTTATACAACAAATATGATCTGCATTCATACAAGGAATTATTTAAGAAGCTGTATCATCCGTTTGACAAATTGGAGCTTGTTTTTGAACTTTTCTTTTACGTCATGGTTATCATGGCCGTATCGGTTGCGATTGCCGGTGCAGCCAGCGCGTTGGGGCAGTACTTTGGTTGGAATTACTATGTCTGCATCGTTTTGGTCGGTCTGCTGGTCTTCTTTGCGACGATTTTTGGCGAACGGGCCGTTCAATTAATCAGTACTTATATGGGAACCGCAATCATGATCTGCATTTTCGTTGCATACGGCTACGGGATCTTGAAGGCCGGAAACGTCGGTCATCTTTTCTCGGTGCGTTTCCAAAATGAAGGCTTTTCGGAACTTCCAAAGGCAATCTGGAATGCTTTTGTTTATGCCGGCTTCCAATGCGTGCAGATTCCGACGATGCTAGCCTGCGGGGCAATTTTTAAAGGCAAGAAAAATAACGCTGAAGGCAAATCAATGTTTGCGTCGTTTTTCATGAATACTTTTGGTTTGGGAATGGCGGTTTTCATGCTTCTTTGCTGGGAAAACACGTTCACGAAGACGCCGAACGGATCGACTCTGCCAACGCTGACGGTTTTGCAGACTATGAAGGTCAACTGGCTTTTGGTCGTTTACGGCGTGATCCTGCTCTTATGTCTGGTCTCTTCTGCCATCACTTTGACGTTTGCCTTCGTCGATCGTTTTGAAAACAGCAAGGTTGTCGACAAGGTGCCGACGCTGTTTGAAAAACGCTGCGTTTTGTCGGCATTCATCATCATTTTGTCGGTGGTCATCTCTTTGGGAGGCTTGACGAACATCATCAAGTACGGTTACGGCTACATGGGTTATCTTGCCATCTTCTTGATCATCATCCCGTTGCTGACGGTCGGGGTCCGCAAGATTCGCAAAGGCTGAGGTTCAATTTAAATGCAGGGCTTTTCTGCAGCTGTCGTTTCATGCAAAAAAGCAGCGAAGGCACATCTTGTTTGATGAGATTTCGCTGCTTTTTTTGTTTAAAGATATTTAAAATGGGATGAACGTTGTTAATTCAGCTCCTCAAGGCTGATCCTTGCACTTTGAAAATCACCGATGAGTCCGGCGGTATCCGCATTTGCGCCGTTGAACCGGTACGGCAGCAACAGACCGTTGTTCTGACATTTCGGCGGGACGGACTTGGGCATTTTGATCGTAATATTTGCTGCACAGATCTTGCAGTAGATTTCTGTTGTAATAATGGCTGTGATGATGCCGACGAAATGCCTTTTGCACCGAGAGAATCAAGTTAAATCATCGTTCCCTGCTTCATTGACTGGAACGGAACGAGCATCAGGAAGCTGGAAAGACCGATTGCACCGGCAAACAGTCCCTTCTGTTCATAGCACGTTGCCAATTGGCAGCTGATACCGAAGACGATGAATAAGGTTGAGCAGGTAGCGGTTGTTGCCGATTCTCTGGGAGATAGGCATCATTTTTTCCTGAAATTTGTTTAAAAAAGTCTTTCATTTGATGAAACCTTCCTGTCTTTTTTGTTTTGGCGAACGTTTACACAAGCGTTTAACAAAAGCTTTTTTAAAAGAAATATTTTGTCATGACAAATGTCACTTGAAGCGATGAGGACGGGGCGTTGTGCGCTGAAAAGGACGTTGATGCCCGCAAGGATGCTTTGATGGGCAATCTCGTAAGCGCTATAATTAAAGCGTGCATCTTTGCTAATTTTAAGAAAAGGAAAGTCCTATGAAAAAAAGAATTTTTAAATGGGAAAATACAGTGCCGAAAGTTTTGATCGTTGTCATGGTGTATCTGTGTTATCTGTTTGTGCCTCTTACAAGACAACCAGTCAAAATCGGTGCAACGTACATGACGATGAACAATACTTTTTACACGGTGATCAACGATGAAATCAGAAAACGGACGGATGACAACGGTGATGTCTTAAAAACGCTGGATCCTGCGCTCAGCATAAGGAAACAGTGCCGGCAGATTGAAACGTTTATCAGGGAGGATTTTGATGTAATCGTTATCAATCCGGTCAGCGGCAACAGCAGGATGCTTGATTCGGCATTGAAGAAGGCCAGGGCGCACGGAATAAAAATCATTGCGGTGGACAGCCAGGTGAAGGAAACGAAGAATGTCGACTGTACGATCGTATCTGACAACTATAATGCCGGAGTATTGTGTGCCAGGAACATGATGAAGAACATGTCCGAAGCAAGAATCATCTTGTTGAGGCACTGGAATGCGCTGTCCGTCAAAGATCGCTATCAGGGTTTTTCGGACACGATAAAGGGCAGGCCGAACTACCGGATTGTTGAGCAGGTCGAAACGCTTGGTCAAACGGAAATTGCGATGCCTAAGGTGCAGGAAGCAATCAGAAACGGAATTGATTTTAATGTTGTCATGGCTTTGGATGACCAAAGCGCAATTGGAGCCCTGGCCGCACTGGATTCTCAAAAAGTCGGGAAAATGGTTCGCGTCTATGGAATTGACGGTTCGGCAAATATGAAAAAGCTGTTGTCTTCAAAGGATGATGCATGGGCCACGGTCGCACAGTCGCCTGTCAAACTTGGAGAAAAGGCCGCAAGCATCAGCTACAGGCTGGTGTCCGGTAAGAAGGTGCCCAAAAAAATCATTGTTCCGGTTCACCTGATTACTAAGGAAAACATTGACAGGTACAGCATCGAGGGGTGGCAGTGATGAACAAGAAGCGAAATGTGCATTATTCTTATGAGGCCCTGATCTGGGTGACGTTTTTGGGAATCATGTTCTACTCGTCGACGTATCTTTTTGCAACCAAGTACATCATCGAAAAAGGCTTGAGTTACTATTTGCTGGAAAAGGCAAGCGTAGTCCCCACTTCGCCCGTCGAGCTCTATTTTTTGTCAACGGCAACGTTTGCGGTGTTGGTTTTCATAATCTGTTTTCGACGGGAAATGCAGGGCACTGTCTGGAATTATGCCTGGATTGTCATCGAGCTGGTCGTCATGGTCATCTTGTTTCTTGAAATGCGTGCCTCCTACAACGGAATGATTTTTCTGGTTTTTGCAGACGTCTTCTTTTCCACCAAAGATCTTTATTCTCTGAAACGGAAATTTTACTGGGTCTTGTTCATAGGCTTTGGCAGTGTCTGTCTGGTTCTGTCAAATTACAACCTGGTTGCGATGTTTTTTCACTTGCCTTCAATCGAAGTTTACATAAACTTTCTGCCTGAACGAATCAATCTTGAAATGAATTTATGCAAGAATCTTATCGACATCTTCAGTTTGATTGTCTTCATCATTACTCTCTTGACTTATATTATTTATTCAACTAACGAAAAGCGAAACATTGAAGAAGAACTGCGGATGGCCGACAAGGTCAATGCAGATCTTAAAAGCTATGTGACGCTGGCGGAAGAAAATGCTGAACTCAGGGAAAGAAAAAGAATTTCACGCGAGATCCACGATACTTTAGGACATGCTCTGACTGGTATTGCAGCCGGAATTGATGCGGTCATGGTCTTGATTGACATTGACAGGGACGGGGCGAAAAAACAGCTGGAAAACATTTCCAGGGTTGTCCGCGAAGGAATAATCGACGTCAGGAATTCCTTGAACAAATTGCGCCCGGAGGCCCTTAAGGAAGGGACTCTGCAAGGTTCTCTCGAGAAAATGATTCAAAACTATACGGATGTGTCGAAAATCAACGTAAAACTGTGTTATCAATGGGGAGATGCTGATTTCGAGAAGACGACCGAAGACGTTATTTTCAGAACCATCGAAGAATCGATTACCAATTCGTTAAGACACGGACATGCTAAGAACGTTTCAATCATTTTGACTCAGGATGAAGACAACTATCATGTGGTCATTCAAGACGACGGAACGGGGGCCTCTGAATTCAAATACGGCTTCGGGCTGACGCAAATGAGCGAGAGAATTGCGATTATCGGCGGAAAAGTCAGCTATGACGGAAAAGACGGTTTTAAGACAATGATAGAATTTAAAAGGCGGGATGAAAATGGTTAAGGTACTTATTGCAGATGATCAGGAACTTATCAGACAATCTCTCAAAATTGTCCTGGGGACTGATTCGGAGATTGAGATTACTGACTCCGTCGGTGATGGAACGGATGTGTTGAAGAGTCTTGAAAAAAATGTTCCTGATGTGATTCTAATGGATGTCAGAATGCCGAAGATGGACGGAACGGTCTGCACCAAGGAAGTGAAGAAAAAGTACCCTGACGTCAAAATCATTATTTTGACGACGTTTGACGATGATGATTTCATTTACAGCGCATTGAAATACGGTGCATCAGGGTATATTTTGAAGGGAATTTCAATGGAAGGACTGAAACAGGCCATCATGACGGTGCATCGCGGCGGCTCAATGATCAATCCGGATATTGCCACAAAGGTGGTCAGGCTTTTTTCGCAGATGGCACAATCTGACTTTGCCATAGAAGTCGATGAAAAAGGTTCGGATGAACTGACCAAATCGGAAAAAATAATCATTCAGCGTGTCGGACAGGGACTGTCGAATAAAGAAATCGCAGGCAAATTGTATCTTTCTGAAGGAACGGTCAGGAACAATATTTCAAGAATTCTTTCAAAACTCGGCCTGCGTGACAGAACGCAGCTGGCAATCTGGGCAGTTCAGACGGGAATCATGTTGAAGAATTTCGGTGGATATTGATGAAAAACAGTAAACTTAAATTGTTTTTGCTCGGAGCGGCCCTGCTTTTGTCAGTCGGTGCCGCAGCCGTTTTTTACGAATCTAATAAAGAGCAGACGATAACTCTTGGAATATATGTCGACAGCAGCTGGAATGTTCCCAACAGCGAGGGAACCAAAGTGATTGATTACGCAATCAGGCGGTTCGAAAAGGAAAATCGCGGTGTGAAAATAAAGTATGAAAGCGGACTCGAAAAAAATGACTACATGGACTGGCTGTCTGAAAAGATTGTCGCAAACAAGTCACCGGACGTCTTCATTGTGCCGTCAAGGCAGTTCAACATGCTGGCCTCAATCGGGAGCATGGCAAAACTTGACGGTTATATAGAAAAAGAAGGAATTGACAGGAAAATATTTTATGACGGTGCCTATGAGGCAGGAAGATATTCCGAAAATCAGTATGCGCTTCCTTACGAAACAAATCCGATGATGATGTGCGTAAATACGGAGCTTATGAAAAAAGAAGGCATAGATTTGCCCGGGGCATCATGGACTATTGAAGACTTATATGATATCTGTCAAAGGGTTTCAAAGGATGTCAACAATGACGGAATCGTCGATCAGTTTGGGATTGCAGATTACACGTGGGAGAATGCAGTTTTTGCATATGGCGCAAAACTGTTCGGAAATGACGGATCAAGTGCCGATTTTACCAGTTCAAAGGTTCGCAGGGCTTTGACCATGATGGAGAAATTAAATGCTTTATCAGGAAATTACGAACCCGGATCAGATGATTTTGATAAGGGCAAGGTGGCATTTTTGCCAATGACTTTGGCACAATACCGGACATATAAATCTTATCCGTACCACGTGGCCAAATACTCTGCATTTTCATGGACGTGCATCAAGATGCCGTCAGAAAGCAGAAAAATTTGCGGAACCAACTCAGAAACGTCTCTTTTTGCAGTTTCTTCGCAAAGTCACCGTAAGAAACTGGCTTGGAAATTCGTCAAGCTGCTTTGCTGCGACAAAAAGGTTCAGCAGTATCTGCTCAGGCATTCCCAGGGATCGACTGTTTTGCGCAGCGTCATCTCAAGCCGGCAGACGAAACGTTTCCTGGAAGAGGACGGAATTACGCACAATGCCTTGATGACTGAAAGTCTCGATGCGATATTGAACAGCATGAGAGCATCGCAGCATTTCAAAAAATACAATGACGCAATGGGACGGGCAGATTATCTGATCAGCAAAGCTCTTGAGAAGCGTGAGGTCGATACCGAAATCAGCAAGATTCAGAATCAGCTTGAAAATACGCTGATAAGCAAGTAGAAAGCACCCTGAGTGACAATTGTCACTTCAAGGGTGCTTTTTATCATGGACAGGGAATGACATACCACACTATGTAAGCGCTTAAAAAGACTGTATCATGAACACATAAATGATATGAGGAGGGATTACATGAAACAACTTATTCTGGTGAGTCACGGATCATTTGCGGATGGCCTTAAAACGTCTTTGGCAATGTTTGCAGGCGATAAGATTGATCAGGTCATGGCAGTCGGACTGAAGGAAGGTGAGGATGTTGATGACCTGGCCGCTGAATTTTCCAGGAGACTCGAGGAAAATAATATTGATTCTGATACGGAATTGATTGTCCTAGCCGATATTGTCGGAGGCAGTCCGCTGACGACGGTGTGCAACGTACTGGAAAAAAGAGGTCTGCTGGAAGGTGCGGTCATTCTTGGCGGAATGAATCTTCCAATGGCACTGAATTCTCTGGTCATGAAGGACATGCTGTCCGGGGACGAATTTGTGACGACCGTTTTGTCCGAGGCAAGAAATGCTGTTCAAGAATTCAAAATGGAAGTCGGCGATGACGAAGAAGACGACATTTAAGTAAGGAGTGAGAGTAATGTCAGTAACATTTGTAAGAATTGACGACCGGATGATTCATGGCCAGACAGTGACGCGCTGGGCCAGGGAATATCCGTGCGACGGATTGATTGCCGTTAATGATGCGGCAGCAAGCAATAAGGTTTTGAAGCAGGCCTACAAGGCCGCAACGGACGATAAGAAAACATTTGTCTGGACGATGGATGCCTGGCAAAAGAAATGTCAAAAGGTGCTTGATTCTGACAGTCGCTATTTCCTGATTACGAAAAATCCGCTCGACATGAAGAAAATTCTGGTTGATCAGGGATTCGTGCCGGGTGACGTAAAGGAGATCATCGTCGGACCGTGCAACGATCGTCCGGGTTCCATAAAACTCGGAAACAATCAGTCAATTACGCAAGAAGAGGCAGAGGCATTGGAAGAGATCCAGAAAGCCGGCTACAAGGTCAAGTTCCAACTGCTTCCGGATGTTTCAATCGGTTATTTTGATGATTTCAAGAGTAAATTCGGGTTATAAACAATAAGAAAAGGGGTAGATATTTATGACAATCAGTTGGGTACAGGCAGCTATTTTAGGGTTGTTTGCCTGTTTATCATCAATGCCCGGTCTTGGCGGTACGACAATCGGCAACTATACGCTCGGACGACCGCTTGTCGGCGGATTGATTTGCGGACTTGTTTTGGGAGATCTTAAGACCGGCATCATGTGCGGGGTTGCGATGCAGCTTGTTTACATTGCCTTGGTTACCCCGGGCGGAACGGTTTCTGCCGATGTTCGTGCCGTTTCCTATATCGGCATTCCGTTGGCGATGGTCGCCGTTCATTCTCAAGGATTGTCGGCAACGTCTGCGGGTGCAGCCGACCTTGCCAAGTCAATGGGAACTTTAGTCGGGACGGTCGGAACTGTTCTCTTCTATGGAACGGCTACGATGAATCTTGTGTGGCAGCACATGGGCTGGAAGGCAGTCGAGCAGGGCAAGTTCAAGAAATTATATGCTGTTGACTGGGGTTGGCCATGGGTTTCGCATTTGATCTTTTCATTCTTGCCGACACTTATCATGTGCAAATTAGGTGCCAGTGCGGTTACTGCCTTGAAGACGGCCTTGCCAATGGACGGTATTCCAATGATGACGCTCTTTACGGTTGGTTCACTTCTTCCATGCGTAGGTATTGCCATTTTACTTAAACAACTCGTAAACAACGTTTTGGATTTCGTTCCTTTCATGGTTGGATTCACGTTGGCTGCATCACTTCATCTGAATCTTGTTTCATGTGCAGTCATCTCGCTTATCTTTGCACTTTTGTTCTACGAACTCGACATGGCAAAGATTGCACGCAAGACTTCCGTGGCTCAGGCAGTTGAAGCAGATGATGATGAGGAGGAGGATATTTGATGATGGAAACGAAGAAGATAAGCAGAAAAACGTTGACGAAATCATTTCACCATTGGTTTTATGGTAATCTGACATGCTTTTCACAGGAACACATGCAGACTTTCGGCTATTTGACTTCAATGTTGCCAATCGTCGAAGAGTTGTATGACAAAAAGGAAGATCAGGAAAAGGCAATGCATACTTACACGGCCTTCTTCAATACCGAACCTCAGTTGGGTTCTTTGATCGTCGGCATTACGGCCGGACTTGAAGAAGCACGTGCCAACAATGCCGAAGGTGTCGATGAGGAAACGATCAATGGACTCCGCGCCGGGTTGATGGGGCCTATTGCCGGCATCGGTGACTCACTTGTTGTCGGAACACTGATTCCCGTTATCCTGGGGATTGCGTTGGGATTGTCAAACGGTGGCTCTCCGTTAGGGGCGATTTTCTACATCGTCGTGTGGAACCTGCTTGCATATTTTGGGATGCGTTTTGCATACTTCAAAGGCTATGAACTTGGTGACAAGGCGGTTGAATTCCTGGTCGGAGCGCAAGGTCAGGCCATCAGGAAGGCAATTGCGATTATCGGCGGGATGGTTATCGGAGCCGTTGCTGCAACGTGGGTTTCAATTTCAACTGCATTCAAGCTGAGAAATGCTTCCGGCAAAGTTTATCTCAATTTGCAAAATCAATTGGATAACGTATATCCAGGGCTTTTGACGGTTTTGTTCATCGTATTCTGCTGGTGGCTGATGTCCAAAAAGAATATGTCGCCGATCAAGGTGATGCTTTTGCTTGTCGTAATTGCGCTTGTCGGTGTTGTTGCCGGCTTCTTCAACCCAGGCTTAAGCTATTAGAATCAAAGGAAACAGGGGTGCTTTAAGTGACGAAAGAACAACTTGAACAAGGCTACCGGAAAGAGATCGAATATCAAAGGCATATGCTTGAAAATTTGAGCCGTTGGATGAATCTCTGGTTCATGCTGGTTGGAATCGGGGTTGTTTTGATTTATTCATTAAGCAAGGAAACGTTTTTCCTGGTCTGCGGCATCGTCGCTGTTTCTGTCGGCATTTTAGGGATGCTGGTGTTTGGTTGCGGGATTTATCACGGCAATAAGAACTTAAGGCTCGTTATTGAAGACTTTAAGGAGAAAGTTTCAAAGACTGAATGAGGCTCTTAAGAAAACGGGATTCTTGAAGCATGTAAATGCTTTAAGGATCCTGTTTTTGTCGTTGACTGATGATTCGGAATCGGCATTTTCCAGTGACGGAAACGTGAATTTCATTTTATTTTAAACTTTATTATTGATTTTTAATTTAAACAGTGGTAAAGTTAGAAACATCAAATACGAAACGAGGTAAGAAGACATGAAAAACGTCATGCAGTTCCACAACGCAGCAGATATTATCATTATTCGCATTATTATTTAGGTGATGCGGATGGTTTTGATATTGTCCGCATCGCCTAAGCAGCAGATGCGGACGGCATGACGGATGTTTTCTTACGAAAGCGGCTGGCTGTTCGATTGAACGGTCGGTCGCTTTTTTGAGTTTAAGGGGGTGGTTTTATGGAAAGCGACATTAGCGGCATTAAACCAGAAATTGAAGTGATTGACACGTAGGTTAAAACATGAGGAGATTGAATTATGGAAAATACGACAAACTTATCATTTCCAAAGGAAAAATTGGAACGCGATCCGGTCAAGACGGTAATCCTGGCTTCGATGATGGGCACGGCAATTGAATTTTTTGATTTTTATGCATACGGGACTGCTTCAGCGGCATATTTTCCGTCCGTTTTCTTCCCGCAGACAACGCCGTTATTGGCAACCTTGCTGAGTCTTTTGACGTTTGGCGTCGCTTTTGTCGCGCGTCCGTTCGGGTCGTTTTTATTCGGACACTTCGGCGATAGATTGGGAAGAAAGAAAACGTTGGTCGTTTCGCTGCTGGTAATGGGGGTTGCCACGGTTTCCATCGGATTCATTCCGGGGTATAGCAGCATCGGTGTTTGGGGCGCGCTGCTGCTTTGCCTTTGCCGCTTCGTTCAAGGCATCGGTCTTGGCGGCGAATGGTCAGGTGCTGTTTTGGTCGCAACCGAAAACGCGCCGGAAGACAAGCGGGCTTTGTACGGAGCCTTTCCTGAAGTCGGCGCACCGATCGGATTCTTCATTTGCAACGGTTTGTTCTTCTTTTTGGAAAACGTTTTGACTCCTGATCAAATGCAGAGCTTTGGCTGGCGCATTCCGTTCTGGGCATCAGCCGTGCTCGTCGTCATCGGTCTTTACGTTCGTCGTCGCCTGCAGGAAACGCCATTGTTCAAGCTGGCACAAGAACGCGACAACACGACGCGTTCACCGCTTCGAGAAGTCTTCAAGTCCAACTGGAAGGAAATCCTCAAAGGAACGTTCTTGATGGGTGCGACATACGCAATGTTCTTCACGCTGACGACATGGTCTTTGTCATATGCAACAACGGCGCTCGGCTTCAGCCATTCTGAATTTTTATTGTTATTGATGGGCGCAATCGTTGAATTTGCCGTTTTGATCATGGCAACGTCGGTTCTTGCCGACAAGATCGGCAGAAAGAAAGTTTTGATGACGGCTTCCGTTTTGCTCGTAGTCTTTTCTTTGGTCTTTCCGTTTTTCCTTGAAGGCAAGCACAATATGGTCGGCATGCTGTTGTTCCTCGGCGTCGGCTTTGTAATCATGGGAACTTTGTACGGACCGGTCGGCGCGGTTCTGCCTGAACTGTTCCCGACAAAGGTGCGCTATTCCGGTGCAGGAATCACGTACAACCTGGCAGCCGTTGTCGGTGCCGCCGTTGCTCCGACGATCACGACATGGCTGATCGCGCAATACGGTTTGCATTCTGCCGGCCTGTACATGTTTGCGTTGGCGCTTGTTTCCGTTGTTGCATGGGCATTGACGCCGGAAACGAAGGACGTCGATTATACGAAATAGAAGTCAAAAAGTTTTTGAAAAAACTCTTCCTCAAATTAAAAACCCGGATTACTTGCAATCAATTGCAAATAATCCGGGTTTTTGCATATGCATGACAATCGCCTTCATTTGGAATAAAAAAGCCGGACAAAGTCAGTCGCAATCCGACCGCCTTCGTTCGACTTTTTGTTTAATTCAAGAGAGAAAAGAGACTTTTTCCCAGCCTGTTTTCGTTATTTGTGAGAAACATCAAGCACTTTATCGTTGTGAGCGACCGTTTCACCGCACAATTGACCAAGGGATTCGATCCGCTTAGGCTGGGTGAAGAACGTCACGACAACGTCGCTGTAGCCCGCTTTTTTGATCAGGTCCTGGTCAAATTCGATCAGGAGCTGTCCTGCTTTGACTTTTTGTCCGTCCTGATAATGGGAAACAAAGCCTTCGCCTCTAAGGTTTACGGTGCCAAGACCAACGTGAATGATGGCTTCAAGGCCGTCGTCGGAAATGATGCCGAGCGTATGCTTGGTTGAGAACGTGAATTTGACGGTGCCGTCAAACGGAGCGTAGACGTGACCGTTTTGAGGCTTGATGGCAAATCCAGTGCCTGAGAGAGGGCGGTTGTTTTCATCCAAAACTTCGCTGAGTTTCATGAATGATCCGTCTGCCGGTGCCAAAAGCTCAGTCGTTACGACCTTGCTCAATTCTGGTTCGGTAGCGGAAGCTTCGCCTGAAGCAAGCTTTGTCTGAAGTTCTTCAACGATTTTGGCATGTTCTTTTTCGGTAATCTTGACTTTGAAAACGAAGATCAGAAGCGAAAGAATCGCAAGCGCCAACGGAAGATAGAAGGCAAGAAGCTCGAAAGTATGAATGTTTTGCGGAGTCATGTCTTTGGCCGTTGCACTGCCTGTCATGCCCGCCAAAAGCGCGATCGTTCCGACGATGCCATTTGAAAATGCGCCTGAAATCTTGTCGAGCATCGGGCGGACAGCAAGCGTGACGGCTTCGTTGCGGTTGCCGTTCTTCAACTGCCCGTATTCAATGGAATCCGTCAAAGAAAGGACCGTGACCAGCTGCGCAAATGTGAAGTTGAACAAAACAAGGCCGATGATGATCAAGACAAGATTGCTGCGTCCGAAGATGAAAAGCAGATACGAAACAATCATCGAAAGCTGTCCGATTGCAAACAGCGTTTTGCGCGGGATGAACTTGTTCAAGATCGGATAAAGCGGTGCGGTAAAGAAACCGACGACCGTTGCGATAATGCCCGCAATCCAAAATTCGTTCGGTTTGCCCAAAACGAATTTGAACAAATAGAACAATACGCCGTTCGTGGCAACGTAAGCGATGGAATACATCAAATATGCCAAACTGATCCAAAGCATCTGGTCATTATGAATGATTCCAAGGAACACGTCTTTGATGGTCGTTTTCTCATTGGCGGCTTCACGCAGGACGTTTGTCTTTTCAGTCGTGCCGGAAGCAACGGCCAATGCGGAAAGAATGGCAAGAATTGCGATGATGATTGCAAATGCCAGCCAGCCTTGGGGTCCTTGTTCGTGTTTGCCGGTTGCAAGGAAAGTGAAGAAAGTCGTTACCGGAACGACGATGATCGTCAGACCGTTCCAGCCGATTGAGCCGGTGAACGAACCAAACGACGTCAGAACGCCGCGTTCCTTGCTGTCTTCGCTGATGGCCGGAACCATGCCCCAATAGGCGACGTCGCAAAACGAATAGAAGACGTCAAGCGTGATGAAGATGATGACGAACAAGATCGCAAACAGGATCCAGTTTGTTTTGGCCAGTCCAAAGATGCCGGTGAAGATCACGACCAAGAGAATCGAACTGACGACGCTGCCGATGACTTGCCATGGCTTGAATTTGCCCCATTTCGTCTGGGTATTGTCGACGACGTTGCCGATGACGGGATCGACCAAGACTTCGGCTAAGCGGATGATGACGACCAAACCGGTAATCAAACCGATCAGTTTGTTGGCGATGCTTTTTTCGACGCCGTCAAACATGCCGCTGGTCACGAAAACGATAAAATAGGTGCTCAGTGCGCCATAAAAAGCGGAGTGCCCCAAATTGCCCAGTGCGAATGCGATTCTTTCGCGCCATTTCCTTGATTTTTTTTGCGATGCATTTTCCATAATAGCGTTCTTCCTTTCTGTCAGCGAGTTTCTTTCAAGACCTTGACATCGTATGCGCCAAGGACAAGGCTGCCTTTTTCGTGCGTTTCACGGGTCAAAACGTCTTCTGTCCTGCGCAAAAGTTCGACGTTTTGTTCCTCGTGTCCGAAGTTGATGATGAAGAAGTAGTCGGCTTCTTTGGTCCGGCGAACCTGCACGGAAACTTTTGACGAAGCTTTTTTCACTGGCAAATCCAGTGCAAGATTCAAATCCTGAGCCAGTTTTTCGTAGAAATCACTCAGGAATTCATCATCGGAACGACAGCCGAGATACCATGCGGTTCCCTTTCCAAGCTTGTTTTCGGTTACGGCAGGAGTTCCTTTATAGAAGAAATCTCCGTAAGTTCCGATCGTCTTGGCCGTTTCAGGTTCGATCAGGTCGCAGTAGTCGCAAACGTCATAAGTTTTGCCGAAGATTTCAAGCTTGTTCTTTTGTTCAGGGTACAGCGTGTCCGTTTCGGTCACTTCAAGTCCGTAGGTTTTGAGCCAAGCATCCATTCCCGGTCCAAGATATGTCAGAAAGTTTTCGTCGACGATGCCGTTGACGTAGGTTCCGACGAGCGTGCCGCCTGCTTTGACGAATTCCTGGAGCTTTGCGGCAAATTCTGTCGTCATCATGAAGTGCATCGGATCGATGACGAGTTCGTATCGGCTCAAATCGGTTTCAACGGAAACGATGTCGACAGGGATGTCCCTGTCCCAAAATGCTTTGTAGTGTCTTTGGATCGTTTCCCAATATTTTTTGCTTTGATTCGAGTAGGCGCGCGCATCATCCAAGGCCCACATGTTGTCGTAGTCGAAGACGATTGCGACTTTTGCGTCCAAGCGCTTTGAATCTTTGGCTTCTGCTAACGAATCAAGCGCTTCGCCGACCTGCTTGACGTCCTTGAAGACGCGGGTCTTGTTGCTCAGCTTGTTCGTGATGACTGCTCCGTGGAACATTTCGGATGCGCCGCGCGATTGATGCAGCTGGAAGTACATGACGGAATCAGCGCCGTGAGCAATTTCCTGAAGACTGCCCATCTGGTGCATCCCTGGCAGCTTGGCGCGATTGACCGGGTGCCAATTGACCTGAGAAGGCGTATTTTCCATGATCAGGTAGTTTTGATGCTTCAAACCATGCATGACGTCGTTCATCAAAGCAGTTTTTGCAGCAAGCTTTTCTGTTGTTTCGTAGCCGTTTGCCCAGTTCGGATACGAATCCCAGCTGACGATGTCAACGTGTTTGGCAAATTTTTGATAGTCAAGGTCATAAAAAACGTGCGAATCAGGCGGATTTCCGCCCATGAAGTTCGTCGTGACGGGGATGTTCGGCGTCAATTCGCGCAATGGGGCGATTTCATTTTCGAAAAAGTCGATCGTTCGATCTGTGACGAAACGGTGCCAGTCAAGGTTCAACCCGAGCACGTTCGAATCACCAATCGATGACGGTGAGTGGATTTGGTCCCAGCTTGTGTAAAGGTGGCTCCAAAACTCGTTCCAATAGCAACGATTCAGGTTGTCGAGCGTTTTGTACTTTTCCTTCATCCATTTCCTGAATGCCTGCTGGCAAAGCTCGCAGTGGCATTCGCCGCCGTATTCATTTGAAATGTGCCACAAAATCAGGCTTTCGCGCTTGCCGTAGCGTTCTGCGAGCTTGCGGTTGATTTCCTGAACTTTTTTTCTGTAAACGGGCGACGTGTAGCAATGATTGTGACGTTCGCCGAAAAGCTGACGTCTGCCCGTTTCGTCAACGCGCAGGACTTCGGGATATTTTTCAGCCATCCAGCGTGGTCGTGCCCCGCTCGGAGTTGACAGGATCACGTGACAGCCTTGTTTTTCCGCACGATCGAAGACGTCGTCAAGCCATGAAAAATCATATGTGCCTTCGCTTGGCTCGAGCTTGTCCCAGGCAAATATTCCCACTGTCACCGAATTGATTTTGGCTTCTTTGAACATTTCGAAATCTTTAGCGATGATTTCGGGATGATCCGTCCATTGATCGGGATTGTAGTCACCGCCGTGAATGAAGTTCCTAACGTTTAATCTGTCTGGCATATTTATTGATCTCCTTATCTGAAAAAAATTGAAATCGATTACATTTATAGAATACCGTTTCTTTTTCAGCTGGTAAACAAAACATTGAACTAAATTAGTAAAGATTAATAAACAAAAACTGAATCTGTTTACTTTGTTTACTAAATAGATTATAATCAAGCTGTGAAATGCAGGGAAAAAAGAGGAAATAAACTGTAGTTAAAATTATACTCAAAAGCCCCCAAATGTGATTTAATATTCAACAGAAAGACAAAATGTGAGGTGAATATTATGTCAATGCCGAACCCGAAGAAAACGGCAGTCAGGGTTCAGAAGGTCCGCCTGTATCCTGACTCTGAAATGAAGCAGGTGCTGGATGAACTGTGTGATTACCGCAGATACTGCTGGAACGAAGCACTGGCGCTCTGGAATGACATGTACGAACAGTCACTGATTCTTGATGACAGAAAGTCAAGACCAAGCGAGTACAAGGTAAGAAATGAACTTGTAGCTGAAAAGCAGGACTGGCAGTATGCGTTATCCGCAAGAGTCCTGCAGCTTTCAGTCAGCGATTTGAACAAGGCATTCAGGAACTTCTTCGACAAGGCACAGACGGACTGGGGAAAGCCGAAGTTCAAGTCAAAGAAGGCACCGAGACAGGGGTTCAAGACTGACCGCGCAAGAATCGTAAACGGAAAGCTGCTTCTGGACAGACCACATGAGTCCAGACACAAGAAAAAGTGGACTGCAATCCCCTTCAAAGGTGCAAAATCCCTTGAAGGCGACTTGAAAGTCGTTTCGGTTTACCGTGAAAACGGCAGATACTATGCAAGCCTGCCCTTTGAAGTCGATATCCGGAAGAAGGAGAAGACGGGTCGATGTGATGCAGTGGACGTCAATGTCGGACATCTCAATCATGCCGGCGGTGTCGTCAGCACGATTCCGAAGCGGTTGGAAATGCTCTATAAGCGGATCAGACATTATCAGAGGGTGCTGGCGAGAAAGCGGACAGTCAACGGGAAAAAGGCAGTCAGAAGCAGAAATTACGCCAAGACGAGAGCCAAGTTACAGCGTGATTATACCAGGGCTGCCAATATCCAGCATGACCTGATGCAGAAATTCACGACGGAACTTGTCTCAAGGAACGATGCAGTCGTGATTGAAGACCTGGACGTGAAGAAAATGCAGATGAGCCATGTGGCGTCAAAGGGAATGCACCGCTCCATGTTCGGCTATTTCAGACAGGTTCTGTCATACAAGTGCGAATGGTACGGCAGAAGGCTGATCATTGCAGACAAATTCTATCCAAGCACGCAGCGCTGTTCAAAGTGCGGTCACATCAAGCAGAAAGATGAAAAGATAACGCTTGAAGGTAACAGTAAGCACAAGACCAGGCATGATGAGTACATCTGCTATGAATGCGGTGCTGTCATGGACAGAGATGAGAATGCAGTGATGAATCTGCTGGCACTGGCGTAAAAAACATCAACGGGGTGGGCTGCACCCTCAAGCTGCAGGAGCCGGTCAATGTCATTACCCCTGAACTTGGATATGGGAATACCGGTGCAGACGGCAGTAAATAAAATTATGAAAGGAAAAGCTATATTCTTTTCTCAAATGTGGTCAAATATACGGAATGGCTACATTTGTTCACATTTTATATAGCAGGTGGATCTAATGGCGACAATCAGAGAAATTGCCAGGGAAGCAGGCTATTCGCCGGCAACCGTGTCGCGAGTCTTGAACGGGGATCAGACTTTTTCCGTTTCAAAAAAGGCCAGAGAACAAATTTTAAAAGTTGCGCATGAATTAAATTATGATCACAGGCTGATCAAGGAACGAGGATATTCTGTCGCGGTGATTTTTGCGGTTACTCCTCAGGAAGAACTGCGCGACGTGTATTTCAGCGGATTGAGAAAGAGTCTGATAGAAAGTGCGGAAGAATCAAATATCGAACTGTCCTTTTGCAAGAATGCGGACGAAGTGGATGTTGAAAAAACTGACGGGATCATTGCGGTCGGACGTTTCCTTTCAGCAGAACTCGAAAAAATGAAACAACTGGGGATTCAGGTGCTGTTCGTCGATTCCAATCCCGATCCGCACGAATTTAATTCCATTCAGCCGAATCTTCAGATGATGGTTGAAACCGCAATTGAATACTTCGTTCAGGCCGGGTATCAGAAAATCGGCTTCATCGGGGGCAGATCCTGGGACAGCACGGAAGGCCGGCACGTTTTGCGCGACACGCGAACGCGCTGTTTTGAAAGTCGTGCGCGCGAACTTGGACTTTTCAATCAGAATTATGTTTTCATCGGGGATAATTTTTCAGTCGACAGCGGTTATCAGGTCGGTCAGGAAATTGTCGGAAAAATCAGAGACGATTTGCCACAGGCATTTCTTGTTGCATCAGATCCGCTTGCCGTCGGTGTCCTGCAGGCATTCAACGAAAACAAGCTGACGGTTCCGGAGGATGTTTCCATGATCAGCATCAACGACATCGATATTGCCAAGTACGTTTCGCCGCCGTTGACGACCTTTCGGATCGATACCGAAGAGCTTGGAAAGGTTGCAATTGAAACCCTGCGCAATCTGATCGTTTCGCCTAAGAAATCCAGGCGCATGATTCTGCTTGACGCTGATCTGGTATTCAGAAAGAGCTTTGTGATTTGACGATGGGGCAAATTAAAAAGAATCTGAGGAAAAGTCCGAACAAAGGCGGATGGTTTTTATGGCTGGCTTTTTTGCCAAATGCAGTGCTGCGCAGCGTCTGCTCAATCAGCACGCTAAGATGGAATTACGGGCAAAACGTCGATTTTTGAAATCTGCGCGTAATCGCTCCAAGCTCTCATTCAACTTCACGGACACCCCCACAACATAAAAAAGCCC
>UMCQ01036310.1_pt1 | contig 32803 bp, 19 predicted proteins | sample 1964271 | NCBI WGS metagenome assembly UMCQ01 (sample SAMEA4835972, study PRJEB28245) | human gut metagenome | biome: gut microbiome; material: fecal sample | place: Denmark | collected 2008
CGTACCGGCAGAGCCGACAGCGCCAAGTGAGCCGGCGATACCGACAGAAACAAAGACAACGGTTACAGTCAACGGAAGCGGTACAGTAACTGTTCCTGAAACAGTTGAATTTGTGGGTGCAGACGGCAGTGTATTAAAGAATACAAAGTTGAGCCTGAATATTGTAAAAGAAGGACAGGCATACGATACAGCTGCACAGCAGATGAAAGCGGCAATCGAAAATGAAATGCCGGAAACTTTGAAAAACAGCAGTATTTCTTATCTGGAAATGAATCTGACAGATGAAGCAGGTCAGACTGTAACATTTAAGAACGGCAAGATGGGGGTTACTTTGGAATATCCGGCAGGAACAGGAAAGAGCGGTTACTCATTTGCAGTGCTTCATTTGACAGAAAATGGTCTGGAAACACTGATGCCGCAGCTGACAGACAATGGACTTTATGTTGAAGTTTCCTCATTCAGTCCGTTTGCGGTAGTTTATCAGACAGTAAATGAACAGCCGACCACACCGTCAGAACCGGAACAGCCGACTGTTTCAGAGCCGACAACAGTACAGCCGACACAAACGGTACAGCCGTCTACGGAAGGTTCTGCAGCAACAACTTCTGATGCACAGACAGAGGATACAGGTGTTGCAACTGCGGACACCATGCGTGCAGTTCCATTTGTACTGATGATGTTTGCGGCAATGACAGCATTCGTTGTGCAGGCAGAAAGAAAAAAGAAGTAAAATAAAAGAATAAAAATCATATAGTGAATATATGAAGCAGACCTCCGGTCGTTAGAAGTAAAGCAAAAATCTGACGACCGGAGGTCATTTTTTGTTACAAAATTAGATATATAGATAAAAAACATTATGATATAATAGAATTATAAATAGAATATGATGATACAAAAGAACTATGTGAGGATTTAAGGAGGAAAGGTGTATGAAGAAAAAATACCGCTTAAAAGGCTGGGTAAGAAGGACTTTGAGTATATTACTGGTTGTGGCGCTGACAACAGCAGTCCTGCCGGATATGGGAAGCGTATTTGTGCGTGCAGACGGTGCGGTGGTTTACACACAGGCAGCAGCGCCGACAGTAGATGAAGCCAATAAGATTATTTACGGAAACGGTACACCGCTGTTATTAAAGCAGGCAGTGCCGAAGGCTATGTGGTAGGTATCCCGGAAAAGAGCGAACTGGCACCGGGTGAAACAACCGGAATTACGGTTGCACCGCAGAAGGGATTAAGCCCGGCGGATTATACCGCGGTACTTACAGTCAGCACAGACCATGATACACAGGCACAGACAGAACTGAAATTTGTGGTTATGGCAGACACCAACCCGCCGGAAGGCAGTATTACGATATCGGACATGACATGGAACAAGTGGCTGAATCAGATAACTTTCGGAAAGTTCTTTAATAAGACACAGAAAGTAGAGATTACGGCACACGATACCGGAACAGGCATTGCAAATATTGTCTACTATGTTGCAGAGGGTGAGCAGAGTGTAGAACAGTTAAATGCACTGCCAAACGGAAAGTGGAATTTATACAAAAAAGAATTTACGGTAGAGCCGGACGGCAGAATGGTTGTTTATGCAAAGATTACTGATAAAGCCGGAAACACAGCTATGGCAAATGTACAGGTTTATGTGCAGAAAGTCACACAGCCGCCTGTATTTATCGGAATCAGCGACGGCGGCATTTATTGTGAAAATGTAAAGTTTACGGTGGAAGATGATAATTTATAGAAAGTATTTGCAGGAGATAAACAGCTTACGGCGGATAATGGAATCTATACGATACAGGGCAGTAATCAGCCGGTAAAGGTTACGGCAGTGGACGCCGATGGCAACCGTGTTGAGGTGACGGTAAAGAAAAAGAAGATGTATCCGAAGCACAGCAGGCTCAGGCAGAAGCACAGCCGGAACAGCCGCAGAGTGCGCCTGTCCAAACCGGTGACAGTACCCCTGTTACATGGCTGTTTGCCTTACTGGCATTAAGCGGAACAGGCATTGTCGGTTTAAAAGCAAAGAAAAGCCCCGCGGGGACTGTCAGCGATAAAATCTGACAGTCCCTGCGGGGTATTTTTGTTTCGGGGTATTTTTGTTTTTTACGGCAGTTTCTGTTCTCGGTAAGCGGACGGACTGATATGAAACAGCCGCTTAAAGGCACGGCGGTAAGAATACACACTGTTATAGCCGACATCTTCGGCAATCTGTTCAATTGTCGAGGCAGTGTCCGACAGCAAAACACAGCTTTTTTCAATGCGGCATTTTTCAAGGTATTCCGCAAAACAGATACCGGCGTGTTCCTTAAAAATACTCGAAAGATAGCCTTCGGAAACCTGAAAATGCTGTGCCGTGCCGGAAAGATTTAAGTTGGCATCGGCATAATTTTGCAGGATAAAATCAGCGGTTTCCTGAACAAGCTCTTTCTTTTTGCTCATCCGTTGTCCGGCAAGTGAAGCGCTGACCGAAAGACATAGGTCATGCAGGTGTGAAAAATAATGTTCAAAATTTCCCTGACAGCTGATAATTTCCTGCTGGAAAGCAAACAACTGTTCTAAAAAGCCGTACTTCACCGGATTCAGACCGAAAAAAGTGGCGGTTACGGCATTATGAAGGGCAAGCATTTGCCCAGCAATCATCTGTTCAGACGAAAAAGGGTGTAACCGTGTATTTTCATCTTCAAGCACCGTCAGGATAAAATGAATCAAATCCGTATCGTGGTTTTTCATGCCCTTTATCAGTAAATCTGCCGCAGTCTGCGGATAGAAACAGCCGTATGAATTTTCTGCCGGAATAAACATTTGGTCGGAATAGACGGTAATATCGTCATGGCTGTCCGTCAGTGAAAATGAAAGAGCAGTCAGTGCCTCTTTGTTGGCAAAAATAAATTCAGACAGACCGACACAGGGACGGCTGATACCCCAAAACACCGTGCAGTTGTGCCGCTGTTTAAAATATTCATAAGACTGCCGGATATACTCCTGCGGCTCGGATTCCTCCGGATAATTAAAAAGCAGTAAAAATTCATGATTTTCCGTGCGGTAGGCAAAGGTCGGAAATTTTGTCAGTCCCGCAGTGTATTTTGGAATCATGGATATCAACTGGTGCCGGTAGGAATCCGCCAGCCGTGTGCCGGACAGTGAAAATGCAGTGATGCAGAAATTCGGATAGGGAAAACGGCAACGCAGAAAATCCGCGGCTTCCGCTTCCGGTGCATAACTTGTCCGTGTAAATGCTTCATGTAAAATGCCTTGTATTAATAATTGTTCATTCATATCAATCTCCGTTTCTGAGCAACTTGTTGCAAAAAAGCGATGAAAAATTCGCGCAGGCGATTTCTCATCTGCTATCAGGAATATTTTGCGATATCTGCGGCACAATAATGCCAATATCAAGCGATGCCTGATAGATTTCCCATACAGGATACATTTTATACAATAAAAAATTGTACCCTGCACGTCTATCATAACGAAAAATAAAACTAAAAACAAGATATTTTGCAAAAAACTTTTGCAAAAAATAATTGCAAAAGATACATTTTGCACAAAAATGGATTGTATCTTTGAAATGCCGGGGTGAAAGATTATGATACACATATGGGAAGATGTTGGGGAGAAAAGCACCCACCTATGAGCAAGCTCATTCGGTTTAGACCTTTTGACCCTGATATCATGGAAAATATTTATTTGGAGGGTTAGTAATGAATCAGAAGACACAAAACCGCGCACAGCGGAGAAGGGCGAACAGACATCACGTAAAAAGGGCAACGGCATTTGCACTGGCAGGACTGATGGCAACATCAGGCATATCCCTGCCGGCGGGAACATTTGCATATGGGGCGGAAAATAACACCCTGCTTGCATTTGCAGGCGCAGAAGGCGGTGGAAGATTTGCAACCGGCGGACGCGGATATGATGTGTATGTCGTTACAACACTGGAGGATTACGGAAAAGGTGAAACACCGGTAGAAGGGTCTTTGCGTTATGGCATCGAAGAATTTGCCAAAGATAAAGGCGGAACGATGATTGTATTTAATGTGGGTGGTACGATAGAATTAAAGCAGACACTGACCTTTAAAGAAAGAAAAAATATTACCGTAGCAGGACAGACAGCACCGGGGGATGGTATTACCCTGTCCGGCTGGGATACAAATATCAGCAATTCTGAAAATCTGATTATCCGTTATATGCGTTTCCGTCCGGGTGCGGCAAATGTACATACCGGCGGAGATTCCATGGATGCACTCTGGGGAAGGGATAATAAGACTTTTATGATCGACCACTGTTCGTTTAGCTGGAATACCGATGAAACAGTTTCAACTTACCGCGGACAGGACGGAACAGTACAGTGGTGTATCGTATCGGAAAGTCTGACTGTTTCAGGACATTCCAAAGGCCGTCACGGATATGGCGGTATTTTTGGTGGCGACAATGTATTGTTTCAGAATAACCTGATTGCGAATCATACATCGAGAAATCCAAGAATCGGCGGCGGATGCATGGGCGATCCGACAAAGGATGGAGGCAGTACGGCAACACTGCAGTTAAGCAATAATGTTCTTTATAACTGGGGATATAACACCTGCTATGGTGGTGGTTATGCGTATACCAATTTTATCAACAATTTCTTAAAACCGGGACAGGGAACGAGAGAACAGGTTCGGTATCAGGTCATTGATATGGGTGAAGCCACAAAACCGGGCGGATTTTATGTAAACGGCAACTACATGGACGGCAATGCTGAAATTACCGCTGACAATGCAAAAGGTTCAAAAATGTCAGGCGTGACAGAAGGAGCCAATAAAACTGTAGTTTCAGAAACACCGTATACGGCAGAAGGATTTGACAGTGCCACCGTGACAAGTGCTACGGACTGTTATGAACCGGTGCTTGCGCAGGCGGGTGCAACCTATCCGTACCGTGATGCCATTGATGCGAGAGTTGTAGCCGAAACGCGGACAGATTCGGGAAGATATGTGAATACAGAAGATGAGGTCGGCGGCTATCCGGCAAAAGAATCTGTACGGGCTGCTTCATTTGATACAGATATGGACGGAATTCCGGATACATGGGAAACGGCACATGGCTTAAATCCGAATGATGCAAGTGATTCCAAGAAAATCAATTCGGCAACCGGATATGCCTACGTAGAAGAATATTTTAACGGACTTGTTGAAAATGTAGAGCAGTCCGGTTATACGGCACCAAATCCGGATATTACCCTTGATTTACAGGATAATGCACAGTATGATGAAGGACAGACAGTAACAGTGACAGCTGATGTAAAGGCAAACAATGGGGGAAGCATTGCAAAGGTAGAATTTTACAATGGTATACAGCTTGTCGGAACAGCAGATACCGCACCATTTACCTTTGATTATACGGGGTTGACAGACGGCACGTACAATATCACCGCTAGAGCCTATGATAATGATGGCAATCAGACCCAGTCATCTGTATCGAAGCTGCATATTAACAGCACAGCTGGCACAGGCGAGTGGACAAGCACTGATATTGGCAATCCGGGTGTAGCGGGAAATGCAAGTTTGGAAAATGGTGTGATGACAGTGAAAGGTGCCGGAAAATTAGGCGCATCAGAAGGCTGCGTATCCGGCAGTACCTATGCAGATGCCACAACCGATGATTTTCAGTATACGTATCAGCTTGTCAAAGGTGATGCAGAAATTATTACAAAACTGGATTCAGCAACAACCGTTGACAACCATGTATTTACCGGTGTGATGTTCCGTGAAAGCTTAGAGAGCGGTTCAAAGACGGCGGCACTCGGTATGTCAATGGTTAAAATCAGCAATGAAACCACATGGTCAACCTATCTTGCAAGCAGACTTGAAACAAACGGTAAAATTTCGGATATTTCTGAAACGATTGATTCGCCTGCAAGTGCAGAAAAAGCGGGAATACCACTGGTAAGGGATTTGCATTTTAAGAGCGGTGCAGACTTTAACGGAACATGGTTTAAGTTGATAAGACGCGGCGATACCTTTACAGGATATGCATCTGATGACGGTGTAACGTGGACAAAGGTCGGTTCAAAGACTATTGAAATGGCACAAGACATTTATGTGGGATTTGCCGTAGATGCGAATAAAGCGGCAAACAGCCTTGAAAATTTAAGCACGGCAAAGTTTTCAAATATTGCGATTCATGAAGAATTTACAGATGTTGACTATAACCTTGAACACATTACAACAAGCGGTGCGGATTATGCGGCAGTCGGTACAGATTTTACAACGCAGCTTACGGCAGACAGTGGATATCATCTTCCGGATGCAATTGAAATTAAAGCAGGAGAAAATGTTCTTGCAAAGCAGGATTATACCTATGATGCCAAAACCGGAGATATTGTTGTAAAGGCAGACAGGCTGACATCCGGTGTAAAGCTTACAATTTCAGCACAGGCAGAAGAAGATGTTAAAATTGATTATACATTGCAGACCTACGGCGATACGGAAGATGTAACCGTGACACAGGATGCAGGCAGTATGACAATCAGCCAGACCGCAGAATCTGCAAGTATGGTTGGAAATAAGGGAACGGCAGGAAAAAATGTTTCCTACATTTTATTCCCACAGTCGAAAGAAGCGGCAAAAATGACGTTGAAATTAAAGGTCAATTCATTTAGCAATGGAAAATATTCCGGCGTGTATGCCGGTGCTTTCCAGCCGGACGGAGATTACCTTTATAATTCAATCGGATTCAGAGGTACAGGTGATGTAAATGCCGTATCACCGTACTGGCTGAAAGCTTCCGGCAAGGCTGGAAACGGAAGTCCGAAGCAGGCATGGACAGAAGGGGCTGTTTATACGGTAAGCATTGAAAAGAAAGCAGACAATACCTATTATGCCACATTTCAGGAGGAAGGCAGCGCGGCTGTCAATGAAAAGACTTTTAAGGCTTCGGATTCTGCGCTGACACCGGATATTATGGCACAGTTCGGACTGGCAGTTTACAGTGCGGACGTCACAGTGACGGATATGGTGCTTTCCGATATGTCAGGAAATGTACTGTATGACCAGAATAGGGATAATTCAGGTCAGGAGGAAAGCGGATATAAGCCGCAGGTATCCGGTTCAGATTTGCTAACTGTTACCGGGGCGGGTTCTGTAATGAAAGCAGAACAGTCTGCAGAAAGCGGATATATTACACAGAGTACAGGTGATGCAGGAGTCAATACAAGTTACATTTTACTGCCGGAAAATGATGCATTTGCATCTATGTCCATGACTCTTAAAATTAAGGATTATTCGATTACGGGTCAGAATGCAAAAAGGACGGGTGTTTTTGTCGGTGCATTCCAGACTTCGGGTAAATATGCGTTTGCTTCATTGGGATTCAGGGGCTATGATTCATCGGTTGGAACCGATGCACTTTCGGGCTATTGGATGAAAGGCACTGGAAAAGCCGGAAACGGTTCACCAAAGTATGAGGTGGCAGCAGATAATAAATATAACGTAACCTTTACAAGAACCGAAAACGGCTATCTTGCCGAATTTGAAAGTCTTGGTAAGCCGCTGCTTGTCGATGCTAACGGCAATAAGACGTATTCAGATAAAAAGGAATTCAAGTGGAAGGATATGACACTGACAGCAGAAGATGCCGTATCATACGGACTGGCACTGGTTGGCTCCGATGTGGAAATTACCAACTGGGTGGCAAAGGATGCTGAGGGCAACATTTTATATAATCAGAAGGATTATTATAAAGATGCCGGAACAGCACCGGCTGTTACAGGAGTAAATACACCGGTAATTTCAGAGGACCGTTCTTCCATTACGGTATCATGGAGCGGCGAGGGTGCGCAGTTAGACGGAAAGTACCGCGTAGAGGTATCACAGGATAACGGCGTAACTTATAAGGAGCTGGATACCACCGCTGAAACTTCTTACAGCTATGTACCGGAAAATTCAGGTGACTATCAGTTCAGAATTACAGGTGTCTGCGGCGGACAGGAAAGCAATTCTATGGAAACTTCGTCTGTACATTTTGTACTGCCGATGACAGCACCGTCTATTAGTGCAGAATCCGGAAATGCAGCAAATACGGTTACATGGTCTGCTGTGCCGGAAGCTGTCAGCTACAGAATTTACCGTTCAACACAGCGTGCAGAAGGCTATACAGAGATTGGAACATCAGAAAGCACGACATTTACGGATACCACTGCGGAAAATGAAGTCCCGTATTTTTATACGGTAGCGGCAGTCGGACGGGATAACGAAAGTAACCCGTCAGCGCCGGTATCCATTATGGCAACGGCAGGGCACACAGGCGAATACATGTTCGGTTCACAGGCGGCACAGATGACGGTGCTTGAAAAGTCTAATGATACGGTAACGGGAAATGAAGCTGCTTTAAAGTTTGCCTATGATGAAGCCGGAAGAGTATCGGTGTATGCAGGAGATCGGCTGCTGTCTGAAAAAGAAACGGCAGCAGGAGAAGCGGTGGATATAACGATTCCGTTACAGGACGGAAGAAATGCAGTAAAAGTTGTCTTTGAAAATACACAGGGCATAAAGACATACCGTAATTTTAACTTTGTTAAACTTTCATCATACGATATGGTTGTAGATGCTTCCGGTATCAGAACGCTTGACAGTGAGTCTGTACCGGTGTATACAACAGTGGCGGAAGCACTGGCAGCAGTGCCGGCAGACAATCAGGAACAGAAAGTTATTTTTGTAAAGAACGGTACGTATTACGAAAAATTAAGCATTACATCGCCGTATATCACTTTAATTGGCGAGGATAGCGAAAAGACCGTGCTGTGTTATGATGCGGCTTCGGGAAAAACAGACCCGGTAACGGGGGCAGCATACGGAACCTCAGGAAGTGCATCGGTTTCGATTGAAGCAGCGGCACACCATACATACATGGAAAATCTGACGGTTGCGAATACCTTTGATTATCCGAATGAAACGATTGAAGGCAAGCAGGCAGTTGCAATGCTTACAAGAGCAGATCAGCTTATTTTTAATAATGTACGGCTGACCGGATGGCAGGATACCTTACAGGCAGACGGCGGCGGACGCCAGTATTTTAAGAATTGTTATATTGAAGGAAATGTAGACTGGATTTTCGGCAGTGCACAGGCAGTATTTGACGACTGCGATATTGTCGCTAATGCGGCAGGCTATGTAACGGCGGCAAGTACTGAAAGTACAAAAACAACAGGCTATGTATTCATAAACAGCAGACTGCTTAAAAAATCAGATTCGGTGGCAGAAAATAGTGTGGCACTGGGCAGACCGTGGCGGTCAAATGCCTGTGTAACGTATGTAAAATGCTTTATGGACAGTCATATTAAGACAAAAGGCTATGATAATATGAGCGGCAATATCCACAGTGCAGCACGTTTTTATGAATATCAGTCCTACGGACCGGGCTTTGCGGTTAATACCGACAGACGACAGCTTGCCAAAGCAGAAGGAGAAGCATTGACAGTCAACGGTGTCTTTGCAAGGGAAGCAGGCGAAGGTATGGCATTTGCAGAAGGCTGGGATGCAGTAGCGGCATATGCGGCAGCCTCCGCAGATTACACAGAAAGCGGAGCAGTATCGGTAGATTTTTCGGAACTGGATAGGGCAATTCAGAATGCTGAGGGCTTAAACAGCGCCGATTACAAGGATTTCAGCACAGTTGAATCCGCATTAAATGCGGCAAAGGCACTTGACAGGACAACGGCAACACAGGAAGAAGTCAGCGTACTGGCACAAAGGCTGATAGAAGCTGTGGCAAATCTGGAAACAATAACCCCGGCGCCGGAGCCAACACCAGACCCAGAGCCAACGCCAGACCCAACGCCAACGCCGGAACCGACACCAACACCGACACCAACACCGACCCCAGAGCCAACACCAACGCCAGAGCCAACACCGACTCCGACGCCTTCAGAGCCGGACAATAACCAGCCGGGCGGTACGGGAGAAGCTGACGGCAGTCAGAATGGTAATGATAATCCGTCCGAAAATGCAGCAGAAAATCAGCAGGAAAGTGTGCAGACAGCAGATAAAACACATTCCGTATGGTATCTTTTCGGTGCGGCAGTTTCAGCAATGCTGGCAGGATTTGCAGGCAGTAAGCGAAAGAAAAAGTCCGATGAAGAACTTTAAGAGTATTAAGAGCGACTTTAAAACAATAATTTAAAAAAGATAAAAATAACAGAAATCATATACCGCGTGCGGATAGGATTTCTGTTATTTTTTTGCAAAAGATGTATGAAGTCACGGACGGAGGATATCCTATGGATAAAAAGCGCAACCAGCGCAGAAATGAAATGAGGATTTAATTCGATGCAGACAATAAATACAGATAATATCAGGACAGAATTTTCAACCAGTGCGGATGAAAATATCCGCAGTATGAAAAAACAAATCCGCATTGAGGAGAATTTTGATATTTTAACGAGAGAAATTATAATCGGTGGAAAAAAGGCAGGATTCTTTTTTATAGATGGATTTGTACAGGAAGATATGATAGAAAAACTGATGCAGTTTTTTTATTCACTCAAACCGGAAGATTTATCGGATGTGGATTCCTTTCTTGAAAAAGGCATGCCCTATACAGAAGTCAATAAAATTACTAAGCAGAGTGATGCACTGACGGCATTTTTTTCGGGAGTAACAGTCTGCTTTATTGACGGCTTTTCAGAGTGCCTGTCCTTAGACTGCCGGACGTATCCGATGCGTAGTGTGACAGAGCCGTGGAAGGATAAAGTACTTCGTGGTTCAAGGGACGGTTTTGTGGAAACACTTGTTTTAAACGCGGCACTTCTGCGCAGAAGAATCCGCGATCCCCAATTAAGTCTGGAGCTGATGGGGGTAGGCACACGTTCGCGTTCCGACGTTGCTGTCTGCTATATGGAAGATAAAGTCGACAAAAAGCTGTTAGACAGCATAAAAAGGCGAATTCAGGCAATACGTGTAGAAGCGTTGACAATGAATATAGAAAGTCTTGCAGAGTGTTTATATGAGCATAAATGGATTAATCCGTTTCCGAAATTTAAATATTCAGAACGTCCGGACACCGCCGCTGCTGCGGTTTTGGACGGAAATATTGTGATTATGGTAGACAATTCACCGGCGGTCATGATTGTGCCGACTTCGATTTTTGACATTATTGAAGAGGCAGACGATTATAATTTTGCACCGGTCATCGGAACGTATTTAAGAATTTCAAGATTTCTGCTGACACTGGTTACAATGCTTCTGACCCCGACATGGCTGTTACTGATTGACAATCCGCAGTGGCTGCCGGAGTGGATGATGTTTATTACAGTGTCTGATGAGATTACCGTACCGGTGTTTTTCCAGCTGTTACTGCTGGAACTCTCCATTGACGGATTAAAGCTGGCAGCTGTTAATACGCCGACCCTGCTTTCAACACCGCTCAGCGTTGTTGCCGGTATTGTGGTAGGTGAGTATGCAGTCAGCTCCGGGTGGTTTAATGCAGAATCCATGCTGTATATGGCAGTGGTTTCGGTAGGCACGTATTCGCAGGCAAGCTTTGAAATGGGATATGCAATGAAATTTATGCGGATTATTCTGCTGTGTCTGACGGCGGCATTCAACCTGGCAGGATATATTGCGGGAATCCTTTTAATAGCGGCAACGATAGCTTTTAACCGTACCATGACGGGATGCAGCTATATTTATCCGCTGATTCCGTTTGATAAAAAAATGCTGAAACGCAAGCTTTTAAGAGTCCGTCTGCCACATGGAAATGAAAAATAGGTGTGTACAGGGAAGAGATTAAGCCCGCAAAGCGGGCTTGATTATTTTCTGTGCAATTTTGTGAAAATTGTATAGCATTAAAAAAACTTTTTCAAAAATAAATAGCTTTAACTTTGTAAAACACGGTAGTATCTGGAAACGCTAAAGGTAATAAAAATTGCAAAAAACAATTAATTGTAGAAAGTGCATAAAAATACTTTTTAGATGTAAAAAATATGTACAAAATGCACAAATATATTTGTAAAAACTGCCGTTGACTTTTGGTTTGTAAAAAAATACAATGACTGCATTGTGCCGGCAAAGCAAAAATAAAGAGGAAAATCATTTCTCACATGAGATTTTTGCTTCGCAAAAACAAACAGGCAAAAACAAGGAGGTTTCACAAGGTGAAAGCGAAAAAGGGTTTAAAAAAAGTATTGGCATGGGGCATGAGTATTGTCTGTATGCTGGCAATGGTGCTTGCAGGCAGTCCTATGACGGCAAAAGCATCTGCTTCTACATCATGGAATTTTAAAAATACCGGTTTTAAAAATCTGGGGACAATTTCCTCTACGGTAACAGTGGATAACCTGTCACTGATTGCAACATCGTCAAAGACCATGTCTGTGATTGCAAACAGTCAGACAGTGGATGGAACAGCATATACATATGCACTGGCATTGGGCGGCAGTGGTTCGACAAGCTATCGTGCAGTCAAAGTACCGGTATCGGGAACAGACACCATTAAAGTAACCTGTATGAGTTCCGGCAGTGCGGCAAGAACACTCGTTGTGGCAGACGGTTCTGGAAATAAGCTTGGCACGATGAATGCAGGCACAACGGCTGCAACGGTTTCATATAATTATTCCGGTTCATCAGGATACGTGTACCTGTATTCCTCAAACAGCGGTATTAACATTTACAAGATTCAGGTGGACAGTTCTGCTTCATCCGGTTCTGGAAGTTCATCTTCCGGCAGTTCCACAACTGATACCAGCAACGGAACAGTCGTTACTTCATTTTCAGAACTGACGGCGGCTGTGACAAAGGCTGAAAAAGCGGGCGGCGGCATTGTCTATGTGAAGGGCAGCAGTATCAGCTGTACGGCACAGCTTGCATTAAAAGCTTCTAATGCCAATGTATCTATTATCGGTGTAAAAAACAGTGACGGTACCTATCCGGTGTTAGACTTTTCAGCATTCCGTTCAGCTTATATCGGAAAAGCAACAACGGATTCAGAAGTCGGCATCCGCATTTCGGGAAGCAATTATACAATCAAGAACCTGATTATCCAGAAAGCACCGGATAACGGCATCCAGATTAAGGGAAGCAGCGCAGGCAACAATACGATTGAAAACTGCATCGTGCGTTACAACAATGATGCCGGGGTGCAGATTACAGGTGGTGCATATAGCAATACCATGCGTTTTGTATACAGCTACAGAAATTGTGATGTCTATACACTCGGTGGCAACGCAGACGGCTTTGCGCCGAAGCTTGGCGCAGGCAAGGGAAATGTATTCTACGGCTGTTATTCATGGGAAAATTCAGATGACGGCTGGGATTCTTACGATAAGGACAGCTTAACCTACAACCTGACATATACCAACTGTGCATGCTGGAACAACGGTGACCCGACCATTTTTACCGGGGAATACGATTATAATAACGGAAATGCGCTGGATACGGATTTACTTTTAGTAGAATTAATCAGCAAGAAGGATTCTTCTTTTGCAAGCAATTACAAAAAAGGAAAGTTCTCTCTGCCAGGCGGCAGCTTTATCAGCACCACACAGGGAACTTTAAGCATTGCAAACTGGAAAAGCAAATATGACGGCAATCCAAACGGATTTAAGTTCGGTTCAGTGAATACTACAAGCAGCTGTGTAAGAACCGTAACCAACTGTTTAGCCTTTGGACACAGCAGTAAAGGCTTTGATAACAATAACAGCTCCTGCACGGCATATTTAAGCAACTGCATTTCTTATGACAACGGCTACAATTATTATATGCCGCCGTTTACACTCAAGAAATTCAGCAATATCCTCAGCTTCTCAGGAGCATCTTCTAACAAGCTGCCAAGCGGATATACGGCTTCCATACCGTCTTCCTCAAAGCAGGCACAGATTAGAAGCACAGTCAATGCAACGGTAAGCAGTATTACAACACAGTGTAAGAACAATGTAATACCGGGAGAAGTATATTTTAATATTTTCAGTTAAGTAAATAGAAATGAAGTTGGGGCGAAAGTTCCCAACGAGGATGCCGGCACAGCAAAAGGCAGAAAATAAGCGTCACGGAAAAGTTTATGTTTCCGTGACGCATTTTTACTTTATAAATGTAGTGACGGTATTTCAGCAATACGCATTTGTAATATTCCCTTTCGTCTGATAATATGATGTAAAATTGATTTTTATATTGAAATAGGAGAAATGCGAAAATCCATAAATTAAAGATTTTCGCATAACAGAATTGTGCCACAGGCGTCACAATTCTGAATTTATCGCAGAACTGAATAAATTCAGTCCGCGATTCTTCCGGCATTAAAATGCCTACAGAATAGGAGAATGTTATGAAATATATTGACCTGCACTGTGATACGCTCACAGAGTTAAAAGAAGGGGAAACGCTAGTCCGGAATCATAAAAATGTAGATTTAAAATCCTTGAAAAAGGGCGGGTGTGTGATTCAGTGTGCATCCATTTTTATTCCGACAGGGACGTATACGGGAGTGGACAGAAAAGAAGCCATACAGACAGAGTATGACCGTGTAGTTTCCGTTTATAAACGCGAATTAAATGCCAACCCAAAAGAACTGTACAGGGTTCTGACCCGGCGGGATATACCGGATATCCGGCAGAACGATAAAATGCAGGATTTAGGCACGGGTATACTGCTTACGATTGAGGATGGCGGCGTTATGGGCGGAGAAATGCAGAAATTATACCGTGCGTATGAAGACGGTGTACGCCTTGTAACCCTGACATGGAATCATGAAAATGAAATCGGATACCCAAACAGCACAGACCGGGATATCATGCAGAAGGGCTTAAAACCGTTTGGATTTGAAGTGCTTGAAGAAATGAACCGGCTCGGCATGGTAATTGATGTATCGCATTTATCGGACGGCGGATTTTTAAATGTGGCGGAGTTTGCAAAAAAGACAGGCATGCCGTTTGTAGCATCCCATTCCAATGCACGCGCCATAACGGCGCACCCACGCAATCTGCCTGATATGTATATAAGGAAGCTTTCGGAAGCGGGCGGCGTTATGGGCTTGAATTTTGCATCGCATTTTCTTTCGGATACACAGCCGCCGGACGGTGAAAGCCGTATCTGCGATATGGTTACACACATTCTGCATATCCGCAAAATTGCAGGCAGTGAGGTGCTGGCAATCGGTTCGGATTTTGACGGGGTGGAGAGCCGGATGGAAATTGACAGTCCTGCCAAAATGGTCATGCTGTATGAAACACTTCATCAGACAGGGCTTTCGGAGGATGAACTGGAGAAAATATTTTACAAAAATGCACAAAGAGTATTGACCGCTGTTTTACGATAATCCCGGTTTTATAATTTTTTTTATTTTTTTCCGCTAAATTAATAATTATCCCGGCAGATTTATGGTATGATTATATATATGTGGTATTGGGGTTAAAAGTCCCCAAACGATGATTTTTACGGATTATGTGCTAGAACGAAGATTGGAAAGTGGATGGTCATGAGTAGAGTAATTGGAATTGACTTAGGGACAACAAATAGCTGCGTTGCAGTGCTGGAGGGCGATGTGCCGACAGTGATTGCCAATAAGGAAGGATACCGGACAACACCGTCTGTTGTGGCTTTTGCAAAAGACAAGACGATGCTTGTGGGAGATCCGGCAAGAAGGCAGGCGGCTGTCAATGCAGAGCGGACAATTTTTTCCATTAAACGTCATATGGGATCGGATTACAGAAAAAAGATTGACGGAAAAGCATATTCGCCGCAGGAAATATCTGCTTTTATTTTAATGAAGCTGAAAAAAGACGCAGAAGATTTTCTGGGGGATACGGTCACAGATGCCGTGATTACCGTACCGGCGTATTTTAACGATGCACAGCGGCAGGCGACTAAAGATGCGGGACGGATTGCTGGGTTAAATGTACTGCGTATCATCAATGAGCCGACTTCTGCAGCATTGGCATATGGTCTTGACAACGGACAGGCACAGAAAATTCTTGTCTATGATCTGGGCGGCGGCACATTCGATGTGTCCATTATTGAAATCGGCGACCATGTGATTGAAGTACTTGCAACGTCCGGTGACAATCATCTGGGCGGTGATGATTTTGATGAGCGCATTGTGCAGTATCTTGTGGAGCAGTTTAAAAAGACGGAGGGAATTAACCTGTCTAAGGATACGGCAGCGCTTCAGCGGTTAAAAGAAGAAGCGGAAAAAGCGAAAAAGGAGCTGTCATCCTGTATGACAACGAATATTAACCTGCCGTTTCTTGCGATGGCAAAAGACGGACCACATCATATGGATATCCAGCTTTCCCGCAGTAAATTTGAAGAACTGACCAAAGATTTGATTGAGCGGACGGTGATTCCGGTTGAAAATGCAATCCATGATGCAGGGCTTACAAAGTCACAGATTGATATGGTATTGCTGGTAGGCGGTTCAACAAGAATCCCGGCAGTGCAGGATAAAGTGCGGACCTTGATGGGCAAAGAGCCTTCAAGAAATGTTAATCCGGACGAATGTGTGGCAATCGGTGCGGCAGTCCAGGCAGGAAAGCTGGGCGGACAGCTTATGGCGGGTTCTGCGGCTTCTGAGATGATTTTAATGGATGTAACGCCGCTGTCGCTTTCAATTGAAACGGTAGGCGGTGTGTCAAGCCGTCTGATTGAGCGTAATACAACGATTCCTACAAGACACAGCCAGATATTTACGACTGCGGGCAATTTTCAGACAAGTGTAGATATCAAAGTGTTTCAAGGTGAGAGAAAATTTACAAGGGATAATAAACTGCTGGGGAATTTCCGCCTTTCGGGTATTAAGCGGGCGATGGCGGGTACACCGCAGATTGAAGTGACCTTTGATATTGATGCCAACGGCATTGTCAATGTATCGGCAAAGGATTTAGGCACGGGTCATGAACAGTCCATTACGATTACGTCCAGCTCCAATTTGTCCGAGGAGGAGATTGAGCGCGCAAAATGGGAAGCCCAGATGTACGGAAGACAGGATGAAGCAAAGACACAGCTGCTTGCGGTACGTCAAGAGGCAGTGCAGTTTGCAGGACAGGCGCAGGCAGAATTGGACAGCCATAAAAAAGAGTGGGAACGCAGTAAGAAAAAGGCGGTTAAAGAAATCCTCGGTAAGCTGAAACGTACTTTATATAAAGTGCCGCCGGAAAAGATTACGGCGGATTCTGCCGCAGTTATCCGTGATTTGCAGGAAGAGTTGCAGCGGGCATTAAACAGTTAGGACATTCCTGCACTTTCTAAAAATCTATAAAAATGCAGAACCGGGACAAAACAGACAGTTGAAAACATAACCTTGTATATGGTATGATGAAGTGTCAGATAGAAAGTGGAAATGCCGCATTGTGTGGCGGAATGGAGAGAAAATGGCTGGTTCTACATATGGAAACAGATTTAAGATTATGACATGGGGCGAATCCCATGGAGAAGCGTTAGGCGTTGTAGTGGACGGCTGCCCGGCGGGTTTAGAGCTTTGTGAGGAAGATATCCAGAAACTTCTTGATCGAAGAAAACCGGGACAGTCTAAATTTACGACACCCCGCAAAGAAGCTGATAAAGTAAAGATTCTGTCGGGCGTTTTTGAAGGGAAAACGACAGGAACACCGATATCCATGGTAGTATTTAATACCAATCAGCGCTCAGGCGATTATTCGGAGATTGCAGGATACTACAGACCGGGACATGCCGATTATACATTTGATGCAAAATACGGATTCAGGGATTACCGCGGCGGCGGAAGAAGTTCCGCAAGAGAAACGATTGGCAGGGTCGCAGCGGGTGCGATTGCGTTAAAGATTTTGGAAAGCCTTGGGATTACCCTGCACGCTTACGCAAAGGAAATCGGCGGAATTGCGATTGACTATGAAAAGTTTGATCTGCAGGCAGCACGCGAAAATGCATTTACAATGCCGGATAAGGAAGCGGCAGCAAAGGTTGAAGCGTATGCCACGCAAAAGATACAGGAGGGCGATTCAATCGGCGGTATCATTGAGTGTGTGGTTGAGGGCATGATGCCGGGAATCGGTGAACCGGTATTTGACAAGCTGGACGCTTCTCTTGGAAAAGCAATGCTTTCAATTGGTGCGGTTAAAGGCTTTGAAATCGGAAGTGGCTTTGAAGCGGCAAAGATGACCGGCAGCGAAAATAATGACAGCTTTGTCCTGAAGGACGGAAAACTTACAAAAAAAACCAACCATGCAGGCGGCGTTTTAGGCGGCATGAGTGACGGCAGCAACATTGTATTCCGTGCGGCGGTTAAACCGACACCGTCTATTTCGGCAGTGCAGGATACGGTCAATAAAGATGGTGAAAATATTGAAATTTCCATTAAGGGCAGACATGACCCGATGATTGTGCCGCGTGCCGTAGTCGTTGTGGAAGCAATGACGGCGCTGACACTCGTGGATCTGATTTTTGAAAATATGACGGCAAGATTGGATGGAATCTGTGCCTTTTATAATAGAAGCAAGTAAGAAAGAGGAAAGAGATGTATCGTTTATTAAAAACAGACGGGCGTGCAAAACGCGGTGAATTACAGACCGTGCATGGAACAATCCAGACACCTGTATTTATGAATGTCGGAACAGTAGCAGCCATTAAGGGTGCCGTATCGACAATGGATTTAAAGAAAATCGGAACACAGGTGGAATTGTCAAACACATATCATCTGCATGTACGTACCGGGGACAAACTGATTAAGGAGATGGGCGGTCTGCATAAGTTTATGAACTGGGACAGACCGATTCTGACCGATTCGGGTGGATTTCAGGTGTTTTCCCTTGCAGGTCTTAGAAAGATTAAAGAAGAAGGCGTAACTTTCCAGTCTCACATTGACGGCAGAAAGATTTTTATGGGTCCGGAAGAAAGTATGCAGATTCAGTCTAACTTAGGTTCTACAATTGCCATGGCATTTGATGAATGTGCACCGGCGAAGGCAGAACGCGATTATGTGGAAAAGTCTGTTGCCCGTACAACGCGCTGGCTGGCACGCTGTAAAAAAGAAATGCAACGCTTGAATTCCCTGCCGGATACCGTTAATCCAAACCAGCTTTTATTTGGTATCAATCAGGGTGCAGTTTATGCAGATATCCGTATTGATCATGCAAAACGTATTTCGGAACTGGATTTGCCGGGCTATGCAGTCGGCGGACTTGCAGTCGGTGAAACCCATGAAGAAATGTACCACGTACTCGATGAAACCGTTCCGTATCTGCCGCAGGACAAGCCGACTTATCTGATGGGTGTCGGTACACCGGCAAATATTCTGGAAGCGGTAGACAGAGGGATTGACTTCTTTGATTGTGTATATCCGTCCAGAAACGGAAGACACGGGCATGTGTATACAAAGTTTGGTAAAATCAATCTTTTTAACGCACAGTACGAAAAGGACGACAGACCGATTGAAGAAGGCTGTCAGTGTCCGGTCTGCAAAAACTATACGAGAGCATATGTACGCCATCTTTTAAAGGCAAAAGAAATGCTTGGTATGCGTTTCTGTGTACTGCATAATCTGTACTTCTACAATCATTTAATGGAGGATATCCGGGGAGCGATTGAAGAAGGAAGATACAGTGCCTTTAAGAAAGAACGCCTGGAAATGTTAAATACCTATGATAAAAAGTAAAAAATTATAAACAAAATGTTTTTTAGTGGACAGAAAGAATAAATTCCGCTATTATAGAGTGTATGTGTCAGGGACACGTATGTTATTACATTTGAAAGTATATTTTAGGAGGCAAATTAAAATGGGTTCAATCGGAATTATCGTTATTTATGTCGTTGCATTAGGACTGATGATGTATTTTCTTGCAATCAAGCCACAGAAGAAACAGCAGAAGGCACAGCAGCAGTTAATGGATTCAATCGAAATCGGCGATTATGTATTAACAACAAGCGGTTTCTACGGCGTAATTATGGATATTACAGATGATGATGTTATTGTAGAATTCGGTAACAACAAAAACTGCCGTATCTCCATGCAGAAGAAAGCTATTGCACAGGTAGAAAAGGCAAAGAGTTCGGAAGAATAAGTAATGAAAGTACAGACACCGGAGCGGAAAGCATCAATTCCCGCTTCGGTGTCTTTTGTTATTCATTTATCAGGCATTACATATTGAAAAATACATAAAAATACGTTATGATAATAAACAATAACCTTTTTCATACATAAATATGAAAGTGGAGAAGTATTCAGGGGCGGCAGGTACGGGTAGAACCCGCCGGATTCCTGTAAGAAAAGAGAAAGACAGGTGGTAGTAGCATGGATTGTAAAATAACATTAATTCCGGGAGACGGAATCGGACCGGAAATCGTAAGAGAGGCCGTAAAGGTATTAGATGCTGTGGGAAAGAAGTATGAGCATCATTTTACCTATGAAAAGATTTTAATGGGCGGTTGTTCCATTGATGCATACGGTGTGCCACTTACAGATGAGGCAATTGCTGTAGCAAAGGCATCCGATGCCGTATTACTGGGGGCAGTCGGCGGCAATGTCGGCAACTCCAAGTGGTATGACGTTGCTCCGAATTTAAGACCGGAGGCAGGACTGTTAAAGATTCGTAAGGAACTGGAATTGTTTGCCAATATTCGTCCTGCATATTTATACAATGAATTAAAAGATGCGTGTCCGTTAAAGCAGGAAGTAATCGGGGACGGATTTGACATGGTTATCATGAGAGAATTAACCGGCGGACTGTATTTTGGTGAACGACACACAGAAGAAGTAAACGGTGTCGTAACAGCAACCGATACGCTCACTTATAATGAAGAAGAAATCAGAAGAATTGCCATTAAAGGCTTTGAAATTGCCATGAAGCGCAGAAAGAAGCTGACAAGCGTGGATAAGGCAAATGTTCTTGATTCTTCAAGACTTTGGAGAAAGGTCGTAAAGGAAGTTGCAAAGGATTATCCGGAAGTTGAAGTAAGCGATATGCTTGTAGACAACTGTGCAATGCAGCTGGTTATGAATCCGGGACAGTTTGATGTGATTTTAACAGAGAATATGTTTGGTGATATTTTATCCGATGAAGCCAGCATGATTACCGGTTCAATCGGTATGTTATCGAGTGCCAGCTTAGGAAAGACAAAACTCGGATTATATGAACCAAGCCACGGTTCCGCACCGGATATTGCAGGCAAAGACATTGCCAATCCGATTGCCACCATTTTAAGTGCGGCAATGATGCTTCGCTACTCACTTGATTTAGATAAGGAAGCAGATGCCATTGAAGCGGCAGTAGCACAGGTATTAAAGGAAGGCTACAGAACCGTGGACATTATGGCAGACGGCATGCAGCAGTGCTCAACAACAAAGATGGGCGATTTAATCGCAGAACGTGTTTAAGATACGGATATAAAAATGTAAAATCTGTTATGAAGCCGGAATCCCGTTTATGCAGATACAGCGGGATTTCAGGCTTTCATGTTTAGAATAAAAAGAAAAGAAACGGAGAACAGTCATGAAAAGTGATAACGTTAAAAAAGGAATGCAGCAGGCACCACACCGCTCGCTGTTTAACGCATTAGGCTTTACAAAGGAAGAAATGGATAAGCCGCTCGTTGGTATTGTAAGCTCTTACAATGAAATTGTACCGGGACACATGAATCTGGATAAGATTGTAAATGCCGTAAAATTAGGTGTTGCAGAAGCAGGCGGTGTACCGGTTGTATTTCCGGCAATCGCAGTCTGTGACGGTATTGCAATGGGACATATCGGCATGAAATATTCTCTTGTAACAAGAGATCTGATTGCGGATTCCACAGAATGTATGGCACTGGCACATCAGTTTGATGCACTTGTTATGGTGCCAAACTGCGATAAGAATGTACCGGGACTTTTAATGGCAGCAGCAAGAGTGAATGTGCCGACTGTATTTGTCAGCGGCGGTCCGATGCTTGCAGGTCATGTAAAGGGTAAAAAGAGAAGTCTTTCATCCATGTTTGAAGCAGTCGGTTCTTATGCAGCCGGTTCAATGACGGAAGACGATGTACGTGAATTTGAAGAAAAAGTATGTCCGACATGCGGTTCATGCTCCGGCATGTATACGGCAAACTCCATGAACTGTCTGACAGAAGCACTGGGTATGGGACTTCGCGGCAACGGTACAATCCCGGCAGTATATTCTGAAAGAATCAAGCTGGCAAAACATGCCGGTATGGCAGTGATGGATATGTACCGCAAGAATATCCGTCCAAGAGATATTATGACAAAAGAAGCAATCATGAATGCACTGACAGTCGATATGGCATTAGGCTGTTCTACCAACAGTATGTTACATCTTCCTGCCATTGCGCATGAAATCGGCTTTGATTTTGATATTAAATTTGCAAATCCAATCAGCGAAAAGACACCGAACCTGTGCCATTTAGCACCGGCAGGTCCTACTTATATGGAAGATTTAAATGAAGCGGGCGGCGTATATGCGGTTATGAAGGAACTGGCTGATGCAGGACTTCTGAATACTGACTGCATGACCGTAACAGGAAAGACGGTCGGAGAAAATATTAAAAATGCGGTAAACTTAAATCCGGAAGTCATAAGACCGTTAGATAACCCATATAGTAAGACAGGCGGACTTGCGGTATTGAGCGGAAATCTTGCACCGGACGGCAGTGTTGTAAAGCGTTCAGCCGTTGTAGATGAAATGATGGTTCATGAAGGTCCGGCAAGAGTCTTTGACTGTGAAGAAGATGCGATTGCGGCAATTAAGGGCGGCAGGATTGTAGCAGGCGATGTCGTTGTAATCCGCTATGAAGGACCAAAGGGTGGTCCGGGTATGAGAGAAATGTTAAATCCGACTTCTGCAATTGCAGGCATGGGCTTGGGTTCAAGCGTTGCACTGATTACAGACGGACGTTTTTCCGGTGCAAGCCGCGGGGCTTCTATCGGACACGTTTCACCGGAAGCAGCAGTCGGCGGACCGATTGCACTGGTAGAAGAAGGCGATATCATTAAGATTAACATTCCGGCATTAACACTGGAACTGGCAGTATCTGATGAAGAACTTGCAGCAAGAAAAGCAAAATGGCAGCCACGTGAACCGAAGGTTACAACAGGCTACTTAAAGAGATATGCTTCATTAGTAACCTCAGGAAACAGAGGGGCTGTTCTTCAGGTACCGGAAAACAAACAGTAACAAAAAGGTCAGTGGGTACCGGTATGAAAAATAGAATATAAAGGAAGGAAAGATACATGAAGTTAAATGGCTCAGAAATCATTGTAGAATGTTTAAAAGAACAAAATGTGGATACAATTTTTGGTTATCCGGGCGGCGCAATTCTGAATGTATACGATGCGTTATACAAACATTCAGATGAGATTACACATATTCTGACATCTCATGAACAGGGTGCTTCCCATGCAGCAGACGGTTATGCAAGAGCAACGGGAAAGGTTGGCGTATGTTTTGCAACATCCGGTCCGGGTGCGACAAACCTCGTAACGGGAATTGCCACAGCATATATGGATTCGATTCCGGTTGTTGCAATTACCTGTAATGTAACCGTTCCGCTGTTAGGTAAGGACAGTTTTCAGGAAATCGATATTGCAGGTGTGACAATGCCGATTACAAAGCATAACTTTATTGTTAAAGACGTAACAAAGCTGGCAGACGTTATCCGTGCGGCGTTCCGGATTGCAAAGGAAGGCAGACCGGGTCCTGTTTTAATTGATGTAACAAAGGATGTAACGGCAGCAGAATGTGATTATATCAAGGAAACACCGAAGACAATTGAACGTCAGACAGATACGATTAAAGAAGAAGATGTGGAACGTGCCGTTGAAATGATTAAAGCATCAAAGCGTCCATACGTTTTTGTCGGCGGTGGTGTCATTGCTTCGGATGCTTCTGATGAGCTGGCGAGATTTGTAAAGAAGATTGATGCGCCGGTTGCAGATTCCCTGATGGGCAAAGGCGCATTTGACGGAACAGACCCGCATTATACAGGGATGCTTGGTATGCATGGTACAAAGACGTCTAACTTCGGAGTATCTGAATGTGACCTGCTGATTGCCATTGGTGCGAGATTCTCAGACCGTGTAACCGGTAATGCAAATAAATTTGCAAAAAATGCAAAGATTCTTCACTTTGATATCGATGCAGCAGAGATTAACAAGAATATCCATTCTGATGCAAGCGTTGTCGGTGATGCCCTTGAAATCTTAAAACGTGTCAATGCAAAGTTAGAACAGCAGGACAGACATGAGTGGCTGGAACATATCCACGATTATGAGAAACAGTATCCGATGGCATATCGTAAGGACTGCTTAAACGGACCACTCATTATGGAAAAAATTTATGAGCTGACAAAGGGTGAAGCGATTATTTCAACTGATGTCGGACAGCATCAGATGTGGGCAGCACAGCATTACAAATATAAAAAGCCAAGAACGCTGCTTACATCAGGCGGTCTTGGTACAATGGGCTACGGACTTGGTGCGGCAATTGGAGCCAAGGTAGGCTGCAAGGATAAAACAGTCATCAACATTGCAGGTGATGGCTGCTTCAGAATGAATATGAACGAAGTGGCAACAGCAACCCGTTATAACATTCCGGTTATCGAGATTATTTTCAATAACCATGTACTCGGTATGGTACGCCAGTGGCAGGATTTATTCTACGGAAAACGCTATTCGGCAACTGTTCTGGATGATTGTGTGGATTTTGTCAAAGTGTCGGAAGGCATGGGGGCAAAGGGCTACCGTGTCCAGACGATTGAGGAATTTGAAGCAGCATTAAAGGATGCAATGGCATTAAATATTCCGTGTGTCATCGACTGTCTTATTGACAGAGAAGATAAAGTATTCCCGATGGTTTCACCGGGTGCGGCAATTTCAGAAGCATTTGACAGAAAAGATTTAGACAGAATGAACTCAGAAAAATAAAGAATTGAGTTGACAGGAACACTTTAATGGAATAAAATGGCAGATAATAGTTTTAAAACTTCTAGGAGGAAAGAAAAGTGGCAAGAGTTTATAATTTTAGTGCAGGTCCGGCAGTATTACCGGAGGAAGTATTGAAGGAAGCAGCAGATGAAATGCTGGATTATCAGGGTTCAGGACAGTCTGTTATGGAGATGAGCCATCGTTCTAAAGTATACGATAACATCATCAAAGAAGCAGAAGCAGATTTAAGAGAACTGATGAATATCCCGGATAATTATAAGGTATTATTCTTACAGGGCGGTGCATCCCAGTTTTTCGCAGAAGTTCCGATGAACCTTATGAAGAATAAGAAAGCAGCTTATATTATCACAGGACAGTGGGCAAAGAAAGCTTATAAAGAAGCTCAGATTTACGGTGAAGCCGTTGCAGTTGCTTCATCTGAGGATAAGACATTCTCGTACATACCGGATTGTTCGGATCTGGATATTCCGGAAGATGCCGATTATGTTTACATCTGTGAAAACAATACAATTTATGGTACAAAATTTAAGACTCTTCCAAACACAAAGGGACATCTGCTTGTATCGGATGTTTCATCCTGTTTCTTATCTGAACCGATTGATGTAACAAAGTACGGCGTTGTATACGGCGGCGTTCAGAAGAACATCGGACCGGCCGGTGTGGTTATTGCAATTATCAGGGAAGACCTGATTACAGATGACGTATTACCGGGAACACCGACCATGTTAAAGTGGAAGACACAGGCAGATGCAGATTCTCTTTACAATACACCTCCTTGCTATAATATTTATATCTGCGGTAAGGTATTTAAGTGGATTAAGAAGATGGGCGGTTTAAGCGCCATGAAGGAACATAACGAAAAGAAAGCAAAGATTCTGTATGATTTCCTTGACGAGAGCAGGTTATTTAAGGGAACTGTTGTAAAAGAAGACCGTTCTTTAATGAATGTTCCTTTTGTAACCGGTGACAAGGAACTGGATGCAAAATTTGTTGAAGAAGCAACAAAAGCAGGCTTTGTAAACTTAAAGGGACACAGAACCGTTGGCGGTATGAGAGCATCTATTTACAATGCAATGCCAATCGAAGGTGTGGAAAAACTGGTTGAGTTTATGAAGAAGTTTGAAAAGGAGAATACAAAATAATGGTAAACGTACATTGCTTAAATAATATTGCCTCTGTAGGTCTTGACCTTTTTTCAGATGACTACAATATGGAGAGTTCTTATGAAGATGCACAGGCAGTTCTTGTAAGAAGTGCCAAAATGCATGATATGGAATTAAATGATCATTTACTTGCAATTGCAAGAGCCGGTGCAGGAGTCAATAATATTCCACTTGATAAATGTGCAGAAGCCGGTATTGTTGTATTTAATACACCGGGTGCGAATGCCAATGCCGTAAAAGAACAGGTGCTAGCAGCAATGCTGTTAGCTTCCCGTGATTTAATCGGCGGTAATCAGTGGGTTGCTGAAAATAAAGACAATGCAGATATTGCAAAAGCAACCGAAAAGGCAAAGAAAGCTTTTGCAGGACAGGAATTAAAGGGTAAGAAGCTTGGCGTTATCGGTCTTGGCGCAATCGGACAGCTTGTTGCCAATGCAGCCATTGCACTGGGTATGGATGTTTACGGTTATGATCCGTATCTTTCAGTCAATGCTGCTTGGAATCTTTCAAGCAAGGTTACGCATATTGTCAATGTAGAAGACATTTATAAAGAATGTAATTATATTACCATTCATGTTCCGGCATTAGACAGTACAAAGGGGATGATTAACAAAGCTGCATTTGATTTAATGCAGGATGGTACAATTATCGTCAACTGTGCAAGAGATGTTCTTGTCGATGAAACAGCAATCGGTGAGGCTTTAAAGTCCGGCAGGGTAAAGAAGTATGTAACAGACTTCCCGAATCCGACAACTGCCGGAATGGAAGGTGCAATTGTACTTCCACACCTTGGGGCTTCTACCGCAGAAGCAGAAGATAACTGTGCAGTGATGGCAGTCAAGGAATTGAGAAATTACATTGAAAACGGTAATATTATAAATTCTGTAAATTATCCTGCCTGTGATATGGGCGTCTGCACGGCTACAGGACGAATTGCAGTCTGCCACAAAAATGTTCCGGCTGTTATCAGCAAGATTACAACGATTCTTGGCGATGCAGGTGTAAACATTGAGGAAATGGCAAATAAATCCAGAGGCGATTATGCATATTCTTTATTTGATGTTGATAAGAATGTAGATGACAGTGTGATTGATAAACTGGCTTCTATTGAAGGAATCATCAAAGTCAGGGTCGTAAAATAATAAATTCAGAGCTGTTTTCCACAATTGGAGGAGAACAGCTCTTTTTTTGCTTTGATTTTAGAAATGTTTGTTTACTTAAACAAATGGGTACGGTATAATAATAAAAAAATACAAATGTGATAGTGGAGGAGTGAAAATGAACAGCGGGATAAATCCAAAAGAAAAAGATTATGAGCTGGCAAGGGAGAATACCGTTGCCATGAATTGCCACTTTTTAGTATGCGGAATCATTTCCATTGCTTATTTTGTGGAATTTTTAAAAGGTGACGGCACCCTGTTGTATGTACTGGCAACCATTATTTTAGCAATGGGACCGGTAGTAGGAGAAATTATCTGCTATAAAAAACAGCATGATACAAAGATGATTAAGCATTTCGTAGGAATTGGCTATGCAATTTTATATACATTTGTAATGTTTACAACCAATAATCACTTTACGTTTGTATATGTTATTCCCATGCTGATTGCCATTACGGTATACAATGATTTTAAGTATTCGCTGCCGATTGAAGTGGGGGTGGTAATTGTCAATGTTATACAGCTGGCATTGTTTTTTAAAAGAGGGATTTATACGAAAGCGGATATGGCATCTGTGGAAATCCAGTTCTTTGTTATTGTACTGATTTGTGGTATTCAGCTGTATGTCTCAATTGTGGCAGAAAAGTTGAATCAGAAGAAGCTTGCAGAGTTGAAGGCAGAACATGAAAAGACAGAAGAATTGCTGACGCGGATTATGGATACATCCGATAAGATGACACAGCAGATTACAGAAAGTGCACAAAAGACGGCATCGCTTGGTGAAAGCATGCAGGCAATGAAAGAATCCATGGAAGAGGTGAATTCAGGCTCTAATGATACGGCAGAAGCAGTGCAGAGCCAGTTAAACCAGACCGAAGAAATTCAGGCAATGGTAGAGCAGGTTGAAAAAGGCACAGAGAATATCATTGACAGTATGAATCAGAATAAAGAAGCCATTGCGCAGGGAAATGCAAATGTCGGTATTCTTGTAAAACAGGCAGAAGAAACGGTTGAATCCGGCAAAAAGGTGACAGAAGAACTTTCACAGCTGGATACATATATGAGCCAGATGAATTCAATTCTGGATATTATTAACAGTATTACGTCACAGACAAGTCTTCTGGCGTTAAATGCAAGCATTGAAGCGGCGAGAGCCGGAGAAGCAGGGCGTGGTTTTGCGGTTGTTGCTTCCGAGATTTCACAAATGGCACAGCAGACGAAAGATTCCACGGTGCAGATTTCGCAGTTGATTGAAAATGTATCTAATGCCATTCAGATGGTGGTTGAGGTCAGCGGCAGTATGATTTCCATGATTGAAAGCCAGAATGAAACCACTGAAAAGACAGCAGAAAGCTTTACGGTTATTGAAAAGAATTCGGACAATGTTTACGGACAATCTAATGAACTGGCAGCCTATGTTACAAAGTTAGCCGATGCGAACAAGAAAATTATTGACAGCATTTCTACCATTTCGGCAATTTCCGAAGAAGTGGCTGCCCATGCAAGCGATACACTTTCCGCAACGGAAAGCAACAATGTGATTGTGGAAGAACTGGCAGCGTTAAGCGGACAGCTTGAAACACTGGCACAGGAATTAAAAGAACAGTAAAAAGGGGCAGGGGATGACCCCGGAAAAGAGGACATATGGCAGTAATCAGACCTTTTGAATGTGTACGTCCGCAGGCAGAAAAAGCAGAGCGGGTGGCAGCACTTCCGTATGATGTATACAACAGAGAAGAAGCGTGCAGGGAAGTTGCCCGCGAGCCGCTTTCATTTTTAAAAATAGACCGTGCGGAAACACAGTTTGACAGTTCGGTCGATACCTACGCACCGGAAGTTTATGCAAAGGCAAAAGAACTTTTGGAAAACGCTATTGCAGACGGTACATTTATCAAAGACAGCGAGCAGGCATATTATATTTATGAACTTACAATGGATGGCAGAGTGCAGACCGGACTTGTGGCATGTGCTTCAATTGATGACTACGAATCCAATGTAATTAAAAAACATGAAAATACAAGAGCTGATAAGGAATTAGACCGCATTACGCATGTGGATACCTGTAATGCGCAGACCGGTCCGATATTTTTAGCATACCGTGCCAATGCCGTGATTAACGGTGAGATTGATAAGGCAAAGAAAAATTCTTCTTTATATAATTTTGTATCGCCGGACGGGGTCCGTCATCAGGTATGGAAAATCAGCGAACCGCAGTCCGTTAAAGCAATCCGCGGTGCATTTGAAGGAATTTCATCTATATATATTGCAGATGGACATCACAGAGCCGCTTCAGCAGTTAAAGTCGGCTTAAAGCGCCGTGCCGAAAACCCACAGTATACGGGAAAAGAAGAATTTAATTATTTCCTGTCTGTGCTGTTTCCGGACGAGCAGTTAAAGATTCTGGACTATAACAGGGTGTTAAAGGATTTAAACGGTTATACCGAACAGGATTTTTTAGAAAAAGTTAAAGAGAAATTTACAGTTAAAGAAAGTGCTGTACAGGTGCATCCGGACAAGCAGGGAACCTTTGGTATGTATCTGGGAAAGAAGTGGTATCGGCTGACGGCAAAGCCGGAAATCTTATCGGATGACCCGGTAGACGGTCTGGATGTATCTGTTTTGCAAAATGCCCTGTTGTCGCCGGTACTTGGCATTAAAGACCCAAAGACCGATGCACGCATTGATTTTGTAGGTGGTATCCGTGGAATTGGAGAACTGGAAAGGCGCTGTGAAACAGATTGTGTACTGGCATTTTCAATGTATCCGACATCAATTGCACAGCTTTTTGCCGTGGCAGATGCAGGACGGCTGATGCCGCCGAAGTCCACATGGTTTGAACCGAAGCTGCGCAGCGGACTGTTTATACATCAGATTTAAAAATATGGAGAAATGTGAAAAATCATAAATCACAATTTTTCACATAGATATTTGTTTTGAGCGAAAACAAATATCATAGATGGCAGATGAGAAATCGCCTGCGCGAATTTCTCATCGCCGATTCGCGACAAAGTCGCTCAGAAATGAGGAAAATGTGAAAAATCATAAATCATAATTTTTCACATAACTAATTGTGCCGCAGGCGTCACAATTAGATTTATCGCAGGACAAAATCAGTCATTTTGTCCGCGGTTCCTCCAGCATTAAAATGCCTGCGGAATTGGAGAAGAATATGATTCATCAAACTATGGAACTGGATATTGATTATGAGCGGGCGGGGATTTTACATAAGGGACAGAAAGCGACACTGACAACTTATATTAAGGAAATGTATCCGGGGATGCAGAAGCCGTTTCACAGACCAATGGTTTTAATCTGTCCGGGCGGCGGCTATGAACATCATTCGCCGCGGGAAGGGGAAGCGGTTGCAGTGAAACTGCTCTCACTTGGCATGAATGCGGCAATTTTAAGATACAGTCTGATTCCCGATGAATTTCCGTGTGCGCTGTACGAAGCGGCGTACGCTGTACGGTATCTGCGGGAACATGCTAAAGAATGGGACTGTGACCCGGATAAAATTATTATCGCCGGTTTTTCGGCGGGGGGACATGTAGCGGCAAGTCTTGGAACAATGTGGAACAGCAAAGAACTGGAAGGGTTTGTCAAAGAGTATCTGCATACAGAGCCGGAAATGATAAGGCCGGATGGCATGCTTCTTGGATATCCGGTGATTACATCCGGGGAGAAAGCCCACAGAAAATCATTTGAAAGACTGCTTGGGACACGTTATGAGCAGCTGCTTGAAAGTGTATCACTGGAAGAACGTGTAACGAAAGACACACCACAGACCTTTTTATGGCATACGGTTACAGACGGTGCTGTACCGGTAGAAAATTCCATGCTGTTTGCACAGGCATTGCAAAAAGAACATATTGGATTTGAATTGCACCTTTTTCCACACGGTAATCACGGACTTGGACTTGGAACGCGGGAAACAGATACCGCAGACGGAACACATTTCCAGCCGGAAGTATCCGTCTGGCCGGAATTATTTGCAACGTGGGTGGAAAATTTATAAAAAAGAATGGAGATTAGTATGAATCGGTTATATCAATTCATGAACTGGCCTGAGATTGAAGGACTGGTATATTCAGAGTGCAGTCATCCGATGGAGCTGCTCGGTGCGCATATGTGCAGGGATGGTATGCTGGTACAGGTTTTCCGTCCCGATGCGGTCGAGGCAGAGATTCATATTGCGGGGAGAAAAAAAGCGTACGCTTGTGAAAAGGTTGACGAATCAGGCTATTTTGCGGTCTGTATTCCGATAAAGAAACAGACTGCCTATACTGTCTGTATTGAAGATATCAAAGGACAGAAAAAAGAATATATGGACCCTTATGCGTGCGGCACGGCTTTAACGGCAGAGCAGCGCAAAAAACTTGCGGCAGGCGATGACTGGGAAGCATACCGGCTTTTTGGCGCGCATGAGCGCACTGTGGGCGGAATCCGCGGCGTTTGCTTTGCTGTATGGGCCCCCAATGCACAGCGTGTCAGTGTGGTAGGTGATTTTAATCACTGGGACGGACGGATTTTTCCGATGGAAAAACATGAGGACAGTGGTATCTTTGAACTGTTTATACCTGAAATGAAGGCAGGCACAGCCTATAAATATGAAATTAAATTTAAAGGCGGCAATATTGCGGTAAAGACAGACCCGTACTGCAGACAGTGCGACGCCGGTCAGGGCTTTGCATCGGTTGTGTATGCAGATATTCCGTTTGCATGGGAAGATGGTGCATGGCAGAAGGCGGAAGAAAACCGGGATATAGAAAAAGAACCGGTTGCCATTTATGAAATATCACCGGAAACCTGTCGACAGATTAAAGAACCGGAGCAGTTCGCGGCACAGATTGCAAAACTTGGATACACACATATTGAATTGCAGGCGGTAGCGCAGTATGACAGCAGACGCAGAAATCTCCGGGAAACAGCAGGCTATTTCGCACCTGCGGATATTTTTGGTACACCGGATGACTTGAAGCGCCTTGTCAATGCAATGCACAAAGAAAATATCGGTGTGATTGCAGACTGGAATGCTGCATTTATGGGGAATCTTCCATCAGGGCTTACGTGGTTTGACGGAACGAACCTTTATGAGAGCAGTGCATTCTGCCTGACACCGGATGCAGATGTGGCGGTATCCTCATTCCAATATGGAAAGCCACAGGTAAAAATGTTTTTAATTTCCAATGCAATCATGTGGATAAAGGAGTATCATATAGATGGGCTTTTTGTAGATGAAGTGGCAAGTGCGCTGTACTTAGACTATGGCCGCGCACCGGGCGAGTGGATTCCGAATCTTTACGGTGAAAATGAAAATCTCGATGCGGTTGCATTTTTCAAACAGCTAAAAAAAGTGCTGATAAAAGAAAAATGTCCGGCGGTTCTGATTGCGCAGGATTCCAGTACGTGGGGCAGGGTGACCGGCAGCCATGAAGATGCACTGGGGTTTGATTTTAAATGGAACCACGGCTGGAAAAATGATTTTGATAAATTTATGCAGAGTGACCCGCTTTTCAGAAAGGGTGTATATCAGAAACTGACAGATAATATGCTGTATTTTTACAGTGAATTTTTTATACAGGAACTGCATATAACCGAACAGGA
>UMCQ01063350.1_pt1 | contig 31255 bp, 35 predicted proteins | sample 1964271 | NCBI WGS metagenome assembly UMCQ01 (sample SAMEA4835972, study PRJEB28245) | human gut metagenome | biome: gut microbiome; material: fecal sample | place: Denmark | collected 2008
GCGGATTCCGCCCTGATAGGAAAGCATGGAAGCCACATTGATAATCTTGCCGCCGTCCTGCTGCTTGATATACTGCTTTGCAAATGCCTGGCTTAAGAAAAAGACGACCTTTTCATTAATATCAATGACCGTATCCCAGTCTGCTTCTGTCACATCGACAGCATCACAGCGCTTAATAATTCCTGCATTATTTACCAGAATATCTACTCTGCCGTATGCGTCCAATGCACCGGAAAGTACGGTATCTACTGCTGCGGTTGTTGACAAATCTGCCAATACCTCTGTAAAGCTTCCGCCAAATGCTTCAATCTTTTCTTTCGTTTCCGCACAGGAACGTCTTCCGACACCGACAACCTTTGCACCTGCCTCGGCAAGTGCGACTGCCATTCCCTGTCCCAGTCCGGTATTGGCACCGGTCACAACTGCAACTTTTCCATCCAGTTTAAACAAATCAAGAATCATTCACATTCCTCCTAGTTAAATCCAATCCACTTATTCATTACTTTGTAACCTGTCTTTGAAATCCATCTGCCGGATTTCCCCGGAAGATTGACTGAAAAACCAAGCATACTATAACGAAGCATTTTATAAACTTCCTTATCCTTTGCCTTGACGTAATTCCACAATTCCTGCTTTTTGGCAAGGTTTTCAGGCGTGCCTGAAAGAATCAGAAAGATCGATGATACTTCCATCATAATACGCAGATAATTGCGCATATACATACGGCATTTCTGATTGCTGATTTTCTGCTCTGTATAAAAATCTACCATTCTGCGTGTAACGCGCAGCTGCTGGTCAATTCTTGAAATCATGACCGTCTCATTGACAGACTGGTCATCCCTGCCGATAAAATAGCGGTAAAAATTCGTATTGATATAATACATTTTCTTAACATACGGCAGTGGTTCAAATACAAAAATGTTATCCACATAAAATGTATGTTTTGGCAGCTGCAATCCACATTTTTTCAGCAATTCCGTCTTATAAATAACCGTATGCATTAAAATGTACTGGTCCATCTTAAAATGTCCGATATCGTTCCATGTAAAAAGAGTTTCTTCCGGAAATACATTGTCATAATGGATGACTTTCTTACGCTTTGCACCCACTTTTTCATAGACGTAATTTGCAATGACCATATCCGGTTCTTCTGCCTCGTCAAATTTTTTGAGCGTTGCCAGTACTCTGCGGTAACTTTTTAAATCCACCCAGTCATCACTGTCAACCACTTTAAAATATTTACCCGTTGCATGTGCCAGTCCTGTATTAACTGCCTGTCCATGTCCACCGTTCTCCTGATGAACCGCCTTAACAATCGTCGGATATTTTGCTGCATATTCATCTGCAATTTTTGCCGTTTCATCTTTGGTAGAACCATCATCTACAATGATAACTTCTACGTCCTCACCGCCTGCCAGAACAGACTGAATACATTTTTCCATATATGCCGCCGAATTGTAGCATGGAATAGCAAATGATAATAATTTCATAACTTTATACGGATTTCCGTTTCCTCCTTCTATAAATCCTATCCCTCTAAGCTTCTGACCTGTACAGCATACCGTCCTTTTCTTATCTGCGGCCGCACAAAATCTTAGCTTTTTCTTTTGATATTCTTATATATTCCTACATTCTGTCCGGGCATTCAATTGCCAGCAGTTCTATACACTGCTCTAATACGGCTTTTGTCAGACAAATTAACGCAATATAGCCCTTCTGCTTTGCTTCGTCTGTTTCTGCAAGAATCTTGGTATCGTGATAGAATCCGTTAAATGCGTTAGATACTTCATAAATAAACTGGCACAGCTTATGCGGCGCTTTTTCTGTATAGACTGCCGCCATAATTTCCGAAAACTTTGCCAGAGAAAGCATCAATGCCTTTTCCGTTGCGGAGTCCGCCGGATTAATGCTGAGATTTTCCAGTGTCTTTCCGCTATCGGTATATTTGTTTAAAATAGATTTAATTCTTACAATTGTATATAAAATATATGGACCTGTATTTCCTTCAAATGATGCAAAACGTTCAATATCAAATACATAGTCTTTGGATGCCTGATTGGATAAATCCCCGTACTTTAAGGCTGCAAGTCCAACAATCTTTGCCGTTGCTCTTGCTTCTTCTTCATCCATTGTACGGTTTTCCATCATCTTTTTATAGACTGCTTCATTGATATCGGCAATCAGATGTTCCAGACGCATCACGCCGCCTGAACGTGTTTTAAACGGCTTTCCGTCTTTTCCGTTCATTGTTCCGAAACCTAAAAATGTCATTTCTGCCTGTGGATTTACAATGCCTGCTTTCTTTGCCACACGGAATACCTGTGTAAAATGCAGTTCCTGTCTTTTATCAGCCAGATAAATATAAGCATCCGGCTGATACAGCTTTTCTCTTTCCACCAGCGTTGCCAAATCGGAAGTTGCATACAGTGCGGCACCGTCTGATTTTCTGACAATACATGGCGGCAGTTCTTTGGTATCGCCTTCTTCCTGAATATCCACAACCATAGCACCCTGACTTTCGTAAGCCAGTCCCTTGTCAATCATCTCCTGTACCATAGACGGAATATACGGCTGTGCATCGCTTTCCCCTTTCCACAAATCAAAGGACACATTCAGATTATCATAGTTTTTCTTTAAATCCGCTTTGGAAACTGCCATAATATGTTTCCAGATTGCCGTACATGCCTTATCTCCGCTCTGCAGCTTTAAGGTTGCATTATGCGCTCTTTCCATAAATGCTGCATCTTCTTTGGATTTTGCACTGGCTGCCGGATAGATTTCCTCCAGCTCGGAAATGGTAAACGGTGCTTCTGCCGGATATTCACCTGTAAACTGCTCGTCAAAATACGGAAGTTCCGGCTTTCTGTCACGCAGTTCTTCAATAATTAATCCCATCTGAAGACCCCAATCGCCAAGATGTACATCACCGATTACTTTATTGCCCGCAAAACGCTGGATTCTCTTTACACTCTCACCGATTACCGCAGAGCGCAGATGTCCTACGTGAAGCGGTTTTGCCGCATTGGCTCCGCCGTAATCCACGATGACCGTCTTTGGCTTTTCAGGATTTTCATAACCAAACTGCTTTGCCTGTGTCATTTCATTGACATAGTCTGCAACTGCCTGTCCGCTTAAAATAATATTGATAAATCCCGGTTTAACGCTTTCGATACGGTCAAACAGCGGATTTTTGTCCAATTTTGCAACAACTTCATCTGCAATCATAAAAGGTGCTTTTTTGTATTCCTTTGCCGCCGCCATCGCACCGTTGCACTGATATTCGCACAAATCCGGGCGGTTTGATAAAGAAACTTTTGCATACTTTTTATCATAACCACATTCGGCAAATGCATTCTGTAACTGTTCCGTAATCTTTTCAACAATTGTATTCATGACTCTCTCCAATTCTTTTTACTATATAAAAGGGCTGCTTCATTAAGAATCTATGTTCATTAACGAAACAGCACCTCATCATACACTAATATCGGACTTCTTCCAAAAACAGTCCATAACTTTCTGCCGGCAGTGACATCTGAACATCTTTTCCATCCAGAATGTCCCGTACATTTTCCGGCTTTTTTAGACCGGTTCCAACATCCAGCAGAATTCCTATCATCAGCCTTGCCATATTATGCAAAAAATCATTTGCCGTAATACGTAGCTGCGCAATACCGCTTTCATCACAGCTGATAGTAATATTCTTAATTTCCCGTTCGGTAGACTTGCTCTTTCTTGCTGTGGTGAAAGCCTTAAAGTCATGCTTTCCAAGAAAATAAGCGGCTGCTTTATTCATTGCTTCATAATCGAGCGGATGAAATGTGTGGTAACTATACTTTCTTTCAAACACACTGGCAATAGACTTCGTATCAATCCGATACAGATACGTTGTTTCCTTTGCAAGCAGCTGACTGTGAAAACGTTCATCAACTGCTTCCACTTTCAACACGGCAATGTCACGCGGCAGATATCTGTTCAGATAATTCCTTAATTCCATGCAGTTCTGTCTGGAATTCAGCTTGAAATTAGCCACCTGTCCATAAGCGTGAACGCCCTTTTCTGTTCTGCACCCGCAGAACAGTTCTGCTTCCTCACCTGTCATCTTTTTTAAAATCTCTTTAATTTTAAATTCCACAGTATTTTCCGAAGCATCTTTGCCAAGACGCTGCCATCCGTCAAAACGTCCGCCGTCATACTGTATCAAAATTCTGTAATTATACATACTGCCTCATTCTGCCGCTTATACGGCTTTATTATTCTCCCATAACCTTTTCGAGTACAGATACGATTGCACTGCTCTCAAACGGCTTCTGGATAAAATCAGCCGCACCTCTCTTTAATGCTTCTACAATATTGGTCTTCTGTCCGGCTGCGGTAACCATTACAATCTTAGCTGCCGGATTAATCTTTAAAATCTCACTGACTGCATCAATCCCATCCAGCTTTGGCATGGTAATATCCATTGTAACAATATCCGGTTTAAATTCCTCATATTTTTTCATGCCATCTTCGCCGTCAACTGCTTCTGCCACAACTTCGTATCCCGCCTCTGTAAGCATATTTCTTAAAAAACGTCTTGATGTTCTTGAGTCATCTACTATTAATACTGTAACCATACTATTTCTCCATTCCTCCGCTTTTGCGGTTTTTTCATTTCTTTACAAATAGGTTTCCTGGCTGGCAAGCTCCACATTCTCATTGATTGCCATAATCAAGTCAAATTGACTGCCTTCGTAACCGATGGTTACGACATAAAATCCTTTTTCACTTGTAATATGCACGTTATCATAAAATACCGGTGGATATAATACCACATCTATATCATCATCGCAAAGTCTTGTTGCAAATGCACCATTCGTACAATTAATCAGTTCGCAGACTGCATCGTATGCATCCATATCAAATTCCTGAAAATCTTCCATTGCAAAATCCGATGCAACCTTTAACAATACCTCATCGCTTCCGATAATTCCAAAGAAAATATCCATATCGCCATCCATCATCTGACTGCCGATAAAATCCCCTTCATACTCCTCTTTTATCGTAATCTTTTCCAGTGTCATTTCGTCACCAAGATAATGTTTCAGACTTTTTAATACACACTTTAACTGTAAAATATACTCCTCCTGACGCATCTTTACAAATGTAGACACCATTGCATCAATATCCCCATCTTTTAATACCCGCAGTTCCCTGTCTGTCAGATTGTTGCCAACGTGGTTGCGGGCGATATACCCGCCAAACATCATATCCTTCATTGCTATACCTCTCTTAACCCATCCATCATTATACTGCTCGTACAATCCCCTATGAATATCAGCACAATTATTTATTACATTATACAACACATAAACTATATTAATCAAGCAGTTTCCCAATAAAATGATATCATACCAGATTCGGGCAGCACTGGCGTTTTCCGCTCTTTTTCTGTTACTGTGCCTGTAATAATATTTTCCTTGAACATAACAACAGCCGCCCGGTCAACACGTTACCGGACGGCTATCTTGTTATGATTATTTGTTTTTTACTTATCCTCTACACTGTAGTTTGGAGCTTCCTTTGTGATATGAATATCATGTGGATGACTCTCTCTTAATGCTGCAGATGACATCTTGATAAACTGTGCTGTTTCCTGTAATGTCGGAATATCCTGCGCGCCACAGTATCCCATACCGGAACGAAGACCACCCATTAACTGGAAGATGGTATCTTCTACAAGTCCCTTATATGCCACACGGCCTTCAACGCCTTCCGGTACCAGCTTCTTAGCGCCGGTCTGGAAGTATCTGTCCTTACTGCCGTTTTCCATGGCAGCGATAGAACCCATGCCTCTGTATACTTTATATTTTCTTCCCTGGAATAATTCAAATGTTCCCGGGCTTTCGTCACAGCCTGCAAGCAGACTTCCGAGCATACATACATTGCCGCCTGCTGCGATTGCTTTTACGATATCTCCGGAGTACTTGATACCACCATCGGCGATAACCGGAATACCGTACTTCTTCGCTTCTTCGTAAGCACTCATAACTGCTGTTACCTGTGGTACACCGATACCTGCAACAACTCGTGTTGTACAGATAGAGCCCGGTCCAATACCAACCTTAACCGCATCTACGCCTGCTTCGCAAAGAGCCTTTGCAGCTGCACCTGTTGCAATGTTTCCGGCAATTACCTGAAGGTCCGGATATGCAGCCTTAATATTTTGTAATGTAGTGATAATGTTCTTTGAATGACCGTGTGCGGAATCGATTACGATACAGTCAACCTTTGCCTTTACAAGGGCTTCCACACGTTCCATAACGTTTGCCGTAATACCGACAGCGGCGCCGCAGAGCAGTCTTCCCTGTGCATCATGGGCAGATAACGGATATTTAATCTGCTTTTCGATATCCTTAATTGTAATCAGACCCTTTAACTTAAATTCGCTGTCTACAATCGGAAGTTTTTCTTTTCTTGCCTTGCCTAAAATCTTCTTTGCTTCGTCTAATGTAATGCCAACCGGTGCTGTAATCAGATTCTCGCTTGTCATACATTCCTTAATCGGTCTTTTATAATCTTCTTCAAACTTCAGATCTCTGTTGGTGATGATACCCACCAGCTTGCCATCATCATCTGTAATCGGCACACCTGAAATTCTGAATTTACCCATCAGATTATTTGCATCTTCGAGTGTATTGTCCGGATGCAGATAAAATGGGTCCGTAATAACGCCATTTTCCGAACGCTTTACCTTATCCACTTCTTCTGCCTGCTGTTCTACAGACATATTCTTATGAATAATACCAATACCGCCCTGTCTTGCCATGGCAATTGCCATTCTGTGCTCTGTAACAGTATCCATTCCCGCGCTCATCAATGGAATGTTTAACTTAATGTTCTTTGTCAACTGTGTTGACAGATTAATCATATTCGGCGTTACTTCTGAATATTGTGGAACTAATAACACGTCATCAAATGTAATGCCTTCGCCAATGATTGTACCCATTTCTACTGTATCCTCTCTTTCTTTCATTTTAATGTGTTTTGTGTATTATTTGACAATATAACAAAATACGCTGATAATGTCAAACACTTTTTTCTGTACATTCACTTTTTTATTCATCCATGCGGTCTGCGGCTTTCGGTACACCCGCCCGAAGTGCCTCAAGCATCTTTTCATCCGGTTCTAAGATGATGCGCACCATTTCATTGCTTGCATCCATTGTATATAAAACAACCGTCTTTTCGGGTGCTGTATTGGAAGTGTATTCTGCGGTCCGCAGTTTTTTGTGTTCCATTCCAAGCGCTGCCTGGCAGGTCGGTTTCGCAAGCATGGATGCTTTTGCAATATTGTATACCCCGCAGCGTTTTCTCATGGACTGTGACATAATTTTATCAATTGTGAGCTCACCGTCCACTAATGAATATTCATACTCTGCATTGTAATATTTAAACAATATCACCGTAAATACCACAAATATCGCTGTGAGCAGAATTCCCAGTGCATAAGTTGACGGAATCGTTGTGACTGCAAGAATACATGCAAGAATCATAACGGTCTTAAATACTGCCGCCTGCTTTGGGGCTTTCGTTTTTAAAATCTGTTCTGTTGTAATATTATACATAAATTCTCCATTCTGCCGGAGTTTAAACCAGCCTGTCTGTTACTATCATAATCCTTTTTGTACTAAAAAGCAATAAAAACCGGCAGATTTGACAAAATCTGTCTCCTCTGCCGGTTTCAATCTACTGCCCGTTTTACCGTCCAGCCAAAAAATATTTATTTTTATGCATTTTAACAGCAGGAATTACATCATTCCCATGCCGCCCGCACCGCCTGCCGGCATTGCCGGAACATCTTCTTTGATTGTTGCAACAACGGATTCTGTTGTAAGCAGTGTAGATGCAACACTTGTAGCATTCTGTAATGCACTTCTTGTAACCTTTGCAGGGTCTAAGATACCGGCATCAATCATGTTGACATATTCGCCGTTTAATGCATCGAAACCTGTTCCTACTTCAGATTCTCTTACCTTATTAATAATAACAGAACCTTCCAGACCTGCATTTGCTGAAATGTGGTATAACGGAGCTTCGAGTGCCTTTAAGATAATCTCTGCGCCTGTCTTTTCATCACCTATCAGTGTTTCTGTCAGTTTCTTCACTTCCTTAGAAGCATGAATATAAGCAGAACCACCGCCAGAAATAACGCCTTCTTCTACGGCTGCTCTTGTTGCATTTAAAGCATCTTCCATACGAAGCTTTGCTTCCTTCATTTCTGTTTCTGTTGCCGCACCTACTCTGATAACAGCTACGCCGCCTGCCAGCTTTGCAAGTCTTTCCTGTAACTTTTCTCTGTCGAAATCAGATGTTGTTTCGTCAATCTGTGCACGAATCTGTGCAACTCTTGCTTCGATTGCAGACTTTTCGCCTTCACCGTCAACAATAACAGTATTTTCCTTCTGAACCTTAACAGACTTTGCACGGCCGAGCATATCCATTGTAGCATCCTTTAATTCAAGTCCTAATTCTTCTGAAATAACCTGACCGCCTGTAAGGATTGCAATATCCTTTAACATTTCTTTTCTTCTGTCGCCGTAGCCCGGAGCCTTGACAGCAACAACATTGAATGTACCTCTTAACTTGTTGACGATTAATGTTGTAAGTGCTTCACCTTCAACATCTTCAGCGATAATTAACAGCTTTGCGCCGCTTTGTACAATCTGTTCTAAGAGCGGAAGGATTTCCTGAATGTTAGAAATCTTCTTATCTGTGATTAAAATGTATGGATTATCAAGAACTGCTTCCATCTTATCCATATCTGTTGCCATATAAGCTGAAATATATCCTCTGTCAAACTGCATACCTTCTACAAGGTCAAGCTCTGTCTTCATGGTCTTAGATTCTTCGATTGTGATAACACCGTCGTTAGAAACCTTTTCCATTGCATCTGCTACCATCTGTCCGACTTCTGCATCACCTGCTGAAATAGAAGCAACCTTTGCAATCTGATCCTTGCCTGTTACCTTTTCGCTCATCTTTGCAATCGCTTCTACAGCACACTCCGTTGCCTTCTTCATGCCTCGTCTTAACACGATTGGATTAGCGCCTGCTGCAAGATTCTTCATACCTGCATTTACCATTGCCTGTGCAAGAACGGTTGCTGTTGTTGTACCATCACCTGCTACATCATTTGTCTTTGTAGCAACTTCCTTTACAAGCTGTGCGCCCATGTTTTCAAATTTGTCTTCCAGTTCGATGTCCTTTGCAATTGTAACACCGTCGTTTGTGATTAACGGAGCACCGTAAGACTTATCCAGAACAACATTTCTTCCTTTCGGTCCTAATGTTACACGTACTGTATTTGCTAACTTATTTACACCTTCTTCAAGAGCTTTTCTTGCATCAATGCCATATTTAATTTCCTTTGCCATGATATTTGACCTCCGATTTCTATTTTATACTGTATCAAAACTGCTTTTACCAGATTTTTCTATTCCATAATTGCAAGGATATCAGACTGTTTTACGATGATATATTCCTCGCCGTCTAATTCCACTTCTGTTCCTGAATATTTAGAATAAATAACTTTATCGCCTGTCTTAACCTGCATTGTTACTTCCTTGCCGTCTACAACTCCACCAGGACCAACTGCAATAACTTCTGCCTGCTGTGGTTTTTCCTTTGACTGACCCGGTAATACAATGCCTGATTTTGTCGTTTCTTCTGCCTTTAACGCTTTAATTACAACTCTGTCTCCCAATGGTACTAACTTCATATTATCCTCCATTCCGCCGCCGGTAAGGCTGCCTTTGCGCCGCCCCGAACTTGTATACGACAGCTGCTATTATTTTCCTTGTTAGCACTCATTTAATTTGAGTGCTAATTTCAATATCATTAAAATATCACTCTGCCTTTTGTTTGTCAACAGATAATTGGAAATATCTTTTGTTTTTAATAATTAGATTATACTTTTTTAATTTTTTGATTTTGCGTGCCGATACGCACTGTTTTTCCGTAAAAAAACAGATACTGCTGGGCATAGCCGCCGTAGCTTCCAAAACGTGTCTTTGCAAATGCCGCAATTTTTTCTTTGTCCGTTTCCTTTCCCGAAAAATAAAGCTGCTCCATAATCCGCTTAATCCACACATCCACCGGAAATGCATCGCGCTTATCCAGCCCGAACAGCATACAGCAGTTTGCAACCTTACTGCCGACCCCTTTTATCTTTGTCAGCATTTTCTCACATTCTGCGGTATCCGCCGCTTTTAATGCAGCCTCCGATATCTGTCCGTCTGCCGTTTTCTGCACCGCATCTACAATATACGGCGCTCGGAAGCCCGTTTTGCAGTCCCGCAGGTCTTCTTCCGTGACATTGCACATCTGGCTGACCGTTGGGAAGGCAAAGAATCGCATTCCGTTTATTTCACCCAGATCATCCCCGAAACGCTCCGAAAGCGTTTCCACAATCTTCTTAATATGCGGAATCTGCTTATTCTGCGATATAATAAAGGAAATTAAAGTTTCAAAAAATTCCTGCTGTAAAATATGTACACCCTGCATGGTTTCCACTGCTTCCTTTAACGTATCGTCCGTCTGTAAAAGCGCCACCTTTATCCTGCCGTAGTCCCTGCCAAAGTCAAAATAATCCCGCCATATCATTTCGTAATCCTGCATCGTCGTATCAAACAAAATTACGCTGTCTTTTTCCTGACGGATACGTAACAGTCTATGAAATGCACAGACTGCATATTCCTGTTCGGCGAGTTTTTTAAAATGAAAACACTGCCCACATTCGAGTGTCTGCGCAAGATCAAAATCCCTCACTTCTGTAAGTACAACATTTCCCTCATCATAAGAAATCTGCATTGTTTGTCCTTTCTGCTATAAAATTGAATTATCCTTTGTCATGGCGCGCGTCAGTGAATCCTTCGCATTTTTCCACGGCTCGTCTGCATATTTATGGTCAAATTTATTGATAAACCATGCCACATCATCACGCACACGCTTCATATTTTCCAGATACAGTCGGTCTGTATCCACACGGAAGTTTTCTGCCGTACTGCCCGAAAACTTCTGTGCACCGCGCTCGATTAACATGCCGTAATGCGCTGTACAAAAACCCTTGCTGTGCAGGTATTTCTCTTTAAATGCTGCATCGGACTGATATAAATGCAGCACCGTATCCACATACCGCTCAAATGTATTTTGTATACGGTTACACACAAAGCAGGACTGTTCCAGTTCTTTAATATAATCACATGCTGACGGTGTTTCTGCCTTTTTAAACAGCGTCTTTGCCTTTACCGGCTGTTCATTTCTTTTTTCAATCTCGTTAATCACCTTGTCCATATGTGTCTTCATCACCAGTGCAAATCCCAGACGGTTTTCTACAGCATAAATCTTTTTCAAATGCTTCCGGCAGAATCCCATTTTGTCTGTTTCGGCACGGATATCGTCTTCCATGTAACTTGGTCCCATCGTATATTCTACCGCATTATTTTCCAGTTCCTGATACATTGCGCAGAGTGGACACTCACAGTCTTTGTCAAATGCATCATTAACGGGAATCGTATATATCTTTTCTTTCATTTTTATACTCCTTTTTATGTATACTGCCTGCATAACAGACAGGGCCGCCGGCACTCTTTGCGGCAGCCCCTTCTAAACTCTTTGATTGTATCATACTGTATGCACAAATGCTATTTACATTTTTTATCAAATTCGGGATTAAAGGCATAGAAATTATTAAAGTCTAAGCGTTGCTGCACTAAAGAAAGTGCCTCACCGAAACGCTGGAAATGCACGATTTCACGCTGACGTAAAAACCGCAGCGGCTCTAATACATCTGCATCGTCCGTAAGCCGGATAAGGTTGTCGTAGGTCGAGCGGGCTTTCTGCTCTGCTGCCAGATCTTCAACCAAATCTGTAATCGCATCGCCTTTGGACTGGAACTCGCACGCATTAAACGGGATTCCTCCTGCCGCCTGCGGCCAGATTCCGGTCGTATGGTCTACGTAATACGCTTCAAACGGTGTCCCCTTAATCTGGTCAACGCTTAAGTTCCTCGTCAGCTGATGTACCATAACGCTGACCATCTCCAGATGTGAGAGTTCCTCTGTCGCGATATCCGTCAAAAGCCCGGAAACTTCACGGTACGGCATGCTGTACCGCTGGGACAGGTAACGCATGGAGGCGCCGGACTCCCCGTCGGGACCTCCGTACTTCATTTTGATATAGTATTTTTGATAGGGGATTTTTTGTCAGATTATATTTAGATTTCTTCCTATATATAATAGCACAGATTGTGCAAAGATAAAATCCCCTGAATGAGAATTATTCCCCTCTGCGTGCTTTCGCTTCATCGGACATATGAATATCTCTGTAGATGTCACGGTATCTTCCGTAAGACATATACGTTTCCATGCCGTCCGGGTCTGGATTTCTGCCCAGTTCGGCATTATATACCTTATAGATGTACTGTCTAAGCTGATACTGTGCGTATTCTTCGGACTGCTTAATATTGGCATCTACATATTCGTATAAATTGGAATCCCATGTTGCATCGTCCGGGATTGCAGCAACATAGTTTTCCAATCCATCCGGGTCTGCAAGACGTCCTAATAGTTCCAGATATGTACAGTTTACGTAGTATTCTTTTTCTTCCCGGCTCATACAACTTGTACTTTCTTCCGGTTCATCTGTTGAATCGTCCGTGTCTTCTGTGTATCCCACTCCGAAGCCTTCACAAATTCCGCGGATAATTGCATTCATCGTTTCATCAAATTTTCTTTCGTAAAGTTCCATGTCGTCCACATCGTCCACGAAACACGTTTCTAATAATGCGGAAGACACGCCCAGATTTTTGACCTTGTTAATAACAAGGAAATTTTCTGCTTTTACTCCGCGGTTGCGGTATCCCAGTTCTTCCATGTACTCTAAAATAAGGTTTTCTGTCCCTGTCGTAGCTTCGCGTGGTGTTACATAGATTTCCGTTCCGCCTATGCTGTCGTCCCCGGTTTCGTCCCCGCGTCCACTGTTTAAATGGACCTCTAACACATAATTGCAATCCGAAAAATCTACCTGTAAGCCTAAACCGCGGTTGCAGTCCTTAAATGCGTTACGACCGTATGGATACACGACTGTTTCAATCCCACAGTCCTGCAATCTTTTATCTAACATCTTAACAATTCTTACTGTTTCATTTGCTTCCTCATATCCATATCCGCAGGCACCGCAGTCACCGGCGCCGTGTCCACTAATTAATCCAACTTTCATATTATTTGTCCTCACTTTCAATATTTGCTTTATCTTCTACCTGCTGCTTTAAATTCTTCACAATCGGCTGTAAAAACGGCGGCAGTGTTACACCAATATCTGAGATATTTTCTAAAATAGAAATTAACTCATTGCACACCAACCACACTGCAACAATACACGCTACTAAAAATGTAAACGGAACCACAATCCCTACCGTATTCCCTGCATACTGTAATAACGTATCTACTACCACACCAACAACAACTAAAAGCCACATACACACCTTTTTGGTAATGCCTTTAATTCCTTTGTAGCTGTTTATGCTCTGCGAACGATACTTTGCCGCCATTACTCCTGTAAAGTAATCAATTACATTACAGAACACTAATAATAATACCGGCACTGCCAAAACGCCCAATGCGCTCATCAATGCGCCCCATACTGCAATAATAATCATTTTAACTTTTTCCATTATTAATCCTTTCCGTTGCACCGGTGCAACTCTGCTTTATTTCAATTAAGGTAAAAAAATAAGCGCTTATGCGCCTAACTGCTGTCATAATAATTTTTCATAATTCCTTCATTAGCCTCCATTAATTATCGCCGTAATATAATCCCTAAGCCTTACCCAGCTGTCGTTATACCAATAGTAAAACTGTTCGTGGACATAGGCATTATTTTTGACAAGAATGTCATTACAGCCGATAGTTGACCCCACATCAAGATTGACCGCTGCATAAATACTTCCGCGACTGTGAAAATCATTTGCGTAAGCCGTTGCGCATTGAAAGTCTGCACCTCCCTTACTTATCAAATTCCCGGAACTGTCCACAATAAAATTGTTATTTACGTTTATGCTGCCACCAACAATCGTTGCGTTATCACTCCAAAAATTATGGCAATAAACATTGCCCTCATGTCCCACACAAAAAACAGTTCTGTCCGTTCCGGCTATAATATTTCCCGCATGAAATGCCCAACCGCTTGTAATATTCATTCCAACCAGTCCATTCGCAGCGTTAATTCCCGTGCTTGTGATTTGAAAGCCTCCAATCGTCCCACCCGTAAATGCAACCGTTCCATCTAAATTAATCTTCGCATAGGTGCTGTCCAACTGGAAACGGTTGGAACTTAATTTAATTACATCTGCCGAAGCATTTATCATGCTTATTATCTGGCTGTTGTCAGTTTTGCTCACTTTCAATTCCAGACTTGCTGTTGTTGCATAATTATTTAACGTACCGTTCACTTCTGTCTTTATGCTGTCCGCGCTCTGTTTTATGGCGGAGTTCATCTGTTCGGTCGTGCTGTAATCTTCCGGCGCCGGGGTCCAGTCGGTGGGCTTATCTCCTTTTTCGAGTTTCCAACCACACTCGTAAATATTTCCACCAGTGTCTCGTAATTCAAAATAAAATGTTACATCGGTTTTCCCTGTAAGCTGAAATGAAACAAAATAACGTTTCCAATCGGTTGTTATATTAGCAGCTTTGTAGCATAATACAGTATCTCCGGCATTCACTTGCATGAATACAGTTTTGCTATTTGTACCTTTTGCATACCCTGAAAATACATAATTACCAGATTCTAAACTGATAACTGGTCTATAAAAATTCCAAGAATATCCATATCTCCGGACTGTTAGACCATTATATGTTTCAGATGTAATCCATGAATTTGAACTACCGAAACTTTTAGCATTTGTGATTACAAATGCCTTCGTTCCATAAAAAAGATTTCTTCCGCCAATCTCCAGATTATTAAAATCCGTTTTCGTTGTATAAGTGCTGCTGACCTCACTCTTGAATCCATTTAAATTCGCTTCCAACGACGTCAGATTGTTCTGCAATGTTGTCACCGTGCTTCCGTCCGCCTTCTGGGTAATTGCCGTTGTATTGGCATTAACCGTTGCCGTCAAACTTGAAAGTGTCTGATTTAACGATGTGTATTGATTGCTAAGCGTTGTTGTTGTACCTTCGAGTGCCGATATGGAACTGTCTATATCTTCCAGAGCCGGTGTCCAGTCGGTGGGCTTGTTGCCTTTTTCTAATTTCAGTCCGCAGACCCATATATTTTTCGTTTTATCTGACTGTTCAAATCTAAATGCGGCTCCTCCTGATTTGGTAACAACAAACGTACGACTTATTCTCTGCCACTCTAATGATATTTCTATAGATTTACATTCTGTATCAAAACTTGCACCTGCGCCTGTTGCATATATATAACAACCTCCTCCATCGGATTTTGCATACCCACTGAATGTATATATTTCTCCTTGTTTTACCTCTACAACTTGATATAAACCGTTCCACCACGTTGAATTTTTTTTTACGGTAAAACCATTGTATGTTCCATCATTTTCCCAGAGATGTAAGTTTTTCCAACCTGTTCCGTTATAATCCTTTGTGCCTGTATACAGATTCCTCCCCCCAATCTCCAGCTCACTCACCGCCGTTGTAATATCCTGCTTCCATATTTTACTGCTTATCTGTCCCTGCACTTCTGTAAGCTGTGTTCCCTGCGTGCTTACGGTTTCTGTTACGGTCTGCACCTGGGCAAGTGCGGAAGCTGCGTTATTGTTTGCGGATTCTGCAAGAGTGTAGACACTGTCTGCCTTTGTTGTGGCCGTCTGTACATCGGTCGACATTTGTTTGAATGCAACATCTAATGTCTGGCTGTCTGCATCCACAAACACCCGCGCGCTGTTAATTGTCTCTTTACTACCGTTAATAACCGTAAAAAGGCTGTTAATATCCAGCTTATTTGCAGAAATGTTGGCATTGTCTGATACCATATCATTTCGGATAATCGGTCTTTTTATGCCGTCTTCCTGTACACCGTACAACGGATCAAACATTAAATTTCCATTCTTATCCCAAATGTAAATGTTGTAATCACCTGCAGCATCTTTTCCAATCTGCACCCGCGCTGTCTGCGCATCGTCGCAAATTTTTATCGTATTATCCGCAATGTCCAGATTCCCGGACTTGCTTACCACTTCTACAAGATTGGTATACAGCCTGCCGCTTGTAATCTTATCCGCAACAATGTCCTGAATCATTGCCGACTTAATCTGTGCATCTCCTATCAATCCGACAACTGTATTACTGAATTCTGTTGTAAGACTTCCTCCGGAAGCTGTTCCAAACATCAGTGTGTTAATATTTGCCACGTCCGATGTCAGGCTATGAATCAGCGCACTGCTGGCAGTAAGAGCGTTTGTTTCCAGTATGTCAATGCGGCCGGTTGCCGCACTAAGATTTTGAATCGTGGCATACTTTAAATCCGCGTCCGTTGCCGTCAGTTTAGTTGTTTCCAACGTACCGATTTTCGCATTTGCCGCAGTCAGCATATCCGATACGTTCAGAATTTTCGTATTTACCTCCGTAAACTTCGCACTGCTGGCAATGACTTCATCCAGCCGCTGTACCTTTACGGCATCGATGTTGTCGATTGCGTCTCCGTCCACCGTGCCATTATCCGTTGTTATGTTGACTACCGTATCGCTTGTATCCTCATACTTCTGCGCATACTCCTCAAAACTTAACTTTACATTAGATATTTCACAGGTGTTTTTATCCGGATTATCTAGATATTCGGTCATTTTAACGATTCTTTGCTGTACACGGATTTTAGTATACTTGTCAATAATCAGCACCGTATCACCGATACCGAACTGTAAAATGCTATATTTCCGGCTTACCTTTGCCAGATCAAGCACATCACAGGTATATGCAACTACCGGATGCGCAAGGTCATACAGTTTTTCCCTTGCATCTTCCATCAGGCTTTCAGGTACCGTGTAACGCTCATCTTTCCAGTAATACGTCTTTACCTTTGGACTGTAGGTGTGGTCCTCAAGATACTTTTTACCGCCGTTTATGGCTTCAATCGTCAATCCGTCTTTTCCTACCGGGATAATCCGGGTATAAAAATCCGTTGTCTGCGCCTGCTGTCCGACAGATTTTAAATTTAATTGGCTGCTAAAATACACTCCTCTGTCGCTTCCGCGTTTTTCAACGAATGTCACTATTTTGTTCAAGCTGTCAATCACCGGCTCAACACGGTAGGTCTTTACCGCCTGCTTTAAGATCTCCCAGGCAGATGCATTTGTCTTTTTAATCGTCCGCTTTTTTGTCAGACTGCTCTCACACCGCCAGCCTGTTCCTGCAAATGCAAGGTTCATTGCCTGCACAATCGTCTGTTCCGTGGTTGTAAACGTATCAAAATGCTCACCTTCTAATTCTTCTACATTCAACTGCGCCGTGATTTCATAGCTGTCATCATTCAGATTAATCTGTTTTATAACATATTCGTCCTCTTTTGTCCGGATATAGTTCTCCAGCTTCATTTCTTCCGGCATGGCACAGACCGGAACAGAAAAATAGAGCGTGCGGTCATCATATCCCAGCACACGCTCTATTCGCAAATCTGTATAAGTTGTCACCGGCGGCATCATCTGCCGCTGTGCATTTAACAATCGAAGCATTGCCGCCCTCACTTTCCATTTTTACTCAGAAATCATAAATAACATATCCTGTACATTTGTGCCGGTTAATCCGTCATATGGCTCCTCATCGCAGCGTTCCAATTCTTCAAGCGTAATCATATGCAGTTCCAGTTCTTCCTCAATGGTGTTTAATTCGGCAACTTCCTTTAATGCCTTTTCCCTGTCATCATCACTGCCGTAGGTGTATTCCTGCTGTGTATTCACCACTTCACCGACGGCATTTTTTGTTAACCGGTCTTTTAATACCGGGTGTCCGTCTACATCTTTCACGCAGTCCTTTTCGAGAATCTCTGTCCGCTGGGTGTTGTATGCCACATATTTCTCTGTCAGTGTCTTAATATTCACTGCAAGCGCATACTGCACCTTAATAGGAAGCTTCTTTGCCTTTACCGCCTGCAAACCCACAATCACGCTCTGTAACTCACCTAATTTTATCTTTGTCTTCATGTCTTATTCCTCCGCTGTTCCGTCAATTATTGAATCCACATAGTCGGCAAATTCCATGTAATCTGCCCGGCACTGTGTCTTATTCTCTTTGTAGAGCTTGCTTTGTAAAACCGTCTGTGTAATGCTCACAATAGAGCTGTCCGGCAGTTCACCGTTTACCTTGTCAAATCCTGTGCTAAATGTACACACCGCTGCGGTCGTTCCGTCATCCTGTTTAATTGTGCTGCTGCCTCTTACCATAAAGCTCTTTTTTTCTGTTGTTTCGCATGATTTTGATAACATTGTTGTGTCCTCTCTTTCTACCTATATCGTGGATAATAACTTAAATTCGCAGTACATTCACTGCTTAATTTTAATGTCTGTGTTCCCGGTATTACCTGTGGGAACTCCCACAGGTCCGTCTTGCCTAAAATATTTTCACTATTCTCGGTAATCGTGCAGTTTTCGCCGTCAATCACGATTTTAGAATCTTTCTGCACCTCAGTAATCGTAAATGCCTGTTCTGTCAGTCCTTCAATCGTCAGGCTGTTCAATCCGATATTAGACGATAATACTAATACCGCAGGGGTTTTATCTGTCCCCGGCGCTGTAAATGTCTGCTCTTTGCCTGTAAAATCTAAGCTCTGCTGTACTCCAAGCTTGCTGTAGCCGGTTAAGGTAATCTCGTACCTGCTCTTTGTTGCATTCAGTCTTGTAGGGTTCTCACTTTGTATACAGAAATCATAAAGAAAATCCATTTTATCAAGCTGTATTTTTCCGCTGTCAAAATCTTTCAAAAGACTGCTGCGAACCAACTCAAATTCAGAAGCATTTCCCCTAATTAAAAGTTCAATGTATATATCAAACTCCCTGTATGAATTTTCTTTACATTGAACCGGATCATATGCCTCATCAAGCCAGTTCATATGCGTGATGATTTTTCTTGACCGGATTTCCTCATTCAGCCAGATTATTTTTGTACCGTACTTTTGTGTCATATCTATTCCATTTACAATCATCTGCTCACCGCCAATCTTAATGCTGCCTGATTCATAAAATAATCTATGTCTTTTTCATCTCTGAACGAATATGAACCATTAAAATTAATCTGTGTCGTTGACGGTTGTACTGTTTCCGCAGTCCCTGTGACCGGATTTACCATTAAATCTGTCTGTATTGTTCCAACCGTTGAATCGCTTAACTCCTTCATGGCATCTGTGACCTGTCCGGCATTATTTTCAATACCTTCCGCCAGGCCCAAATCAATCATTTTACCGACTTCATTTTCAAATACTCTTGACGGCGAATGAATCCCCAACAGACCCTTTACACCGTTTAAAGCACCTTTGGCGGCATCTTTTGCCGCATCCGCAATCGTCCCGGCAGCACCTACAATACCATTTTTTATACCGCTTATAATGTTGATTCCAATATCTGCCCAGTCAAAATCGGTAAATGAATCCCATATATCACCGATAATACCCGGTATTTCCGCCAGCAAATCCGGTACTGCCTTTATCAATCCGGCTGTCAGCTCTCCAATCAATGTAAAGCCCATTTCTAAGAGCTCCGGCAGCCTTTCTGCAATAGATGCCAGCAGTTGAATGATAATTTCCCCCGCAGATGATGCAATTTCCGGCAGATTGTCAATCAGCCCCTGTGCCAATTTTTCAATAATTTGAACTCCTGACTGCGAGATAAGCGGCAGATTGTCCAGAATAAACTCAACAAGACTTTGCAAAATACAGCCTATACACTCAACCGCATACGGTAGGTTTGATAATATTCCGGCTGCAAGGTTTCCGGCTAAATCGACTCCTGTCTGCAATATAAATGGCAGATTGTCCGTTATTGTCGCGAGGAAATTTTCAAGTAATTCTTGAGCCGCCTGAGGTATATACTCCGTATAAGTCATGCCCTCTTTAAAATTACCTGCAATATTATCAGCCAATTGATTCCAGTCTGTATTTGTTGCCGCCTCTGTAATTCCCTGTATAAGCTGCTGTAAAATATCCCAGCCAAACGAAAGCAATATCGGAATATTAAGCACCAAATCACTAAGCAGCCGGACTGCTACGTCCAGTGCTGCCTGTATCATATTCCCGATTCCACTGTCAAGCATTGAATTTAGTGTGTCAAATAATAGTCCGAATGCCCCTTCCAACAGAACAGGTGTATTGGATAATATATTTCCAACCATTGGCACTAAATTATCAACCAAAAACACAGATACTGTACTTCTTAATTCCTTTAATGAAGGACCGATGTCTTCCCCCAGTGCAAGATTGCCTAATACATTTGTTGCCGCCGCTTTCATAGATGCCAATGAACCGGATAAGGTTGTTGCCGCTTCCTTTGCTGTCGTTCCTGTAATGTCAAGTTCACCCTGAATCACATGAATCGCCTCATACACATCACTTAAATTGTTGATATTATACTCAACACCGCTTATTTTCTGTGCATCTGCAAGAAGTCTCTGCATTTCGGTCTTTGTTCCGCCATATCCAAGCTTTAAGTTATCCAGCATGGTGTAATTCTGCTTTGCAAAACCCTGATACGCATTTTGGATATCCTGCATATCCGTTCCCATTTTATTGGCGTTATCCGACATATCAACCATCGCCATATCCGCAACATCTGCCGCTTTCTGCGTATCTCCACCAAGACTGCTTAAAAGACTGGCAGAGAAGCTTGTAACGTTTTCCATGTATGCATTGGCAGACAAGCCTGCTGTCTGGTAGGCTCTTTTTGCATTTTCTTCAACAATATCTGCGCTGTCTTTAAATAATGTTTCAATACCGCCGATACTCTGTTCTAATGCCGCACCTTCTGTAATTGCACTTTTTAATGCTGCACCGATTCCTGCTACCGCAATGACTTTCTTGATGCCGGATACAAGCTTACTGCCTGCCAGATTTCCCGCAGAATCACCGGCTTTTTCTGCCTCTCCTCCTAGCTGTTCGGTTATCTTGTCTTTGATTCCCTGGGCAGACGGTATAATCTGCACATATGCTTTTGCAAGTTCTGTTGCCATTATTCCGCTCCTTCCGTAATCGCATTCCAGCATTTTTCAAAATCTTCTCCAGACCTAAATGCAACAACCTCTTTATCCGGCTGTTCACCCAGCAATTTTGCCATTACCGACTCTGGTCTGTTCGTTCCGTTCTGGCCGTCTTTTGTCTGTAGCCACAGCAATAGAGATACCCTGTCTAACATGGCAACACCTACCATTGTTTCAAGCGGATATTTCATGCCGGCTATTTTCATTTTGATTCTGCTGTTTTCCCTCAACCCGGATGCAAAAAGAGCCACCTTTATACAAGGCAGCTCTTTATAGTCAAATATGTGATACGTTTCTGCTAAATCGCACATTAACGCATCTTCATCAACCGCCAGCATACCGGCGAGGGTAATCAGTTTTTTCCCGATTTATTGGACTTGAATATCTCCATAACTTCGCTCATCATGCGTGTTGCTGAAACCCGTCCTGATTCATTACGTACATGGTCTTTTAACCGCTCTTTCTCTTTATCACCCAGCAGTTTATCGACCATTTCCGTTACCAGCCCATAATCGCCCTTATCAATTTTGCATAAAATCTCAAGCAGTTCATAATCGTCAATCGCCCCGTCTTCAATAGAATATTTAAAACCAGTGCTTGTTTCTCCTGTGATCATCTTATTCCTCTCCTACGTTTTTTGTCTTTCCAATCAGATACTCATAATGGGATTTTTCTTCGCTGTCCGGTGTCGCCGTGATTGTTACCTGATAAGCAATTGCTGCATTATCTTTATAGGAAATGTCACCTACTGCCGTAACTGCCGCAGACGGAATCACTACCCTTTTGACAACACCACCTTTTAAAATCATCTCAAATACCCATGAACAAGCCTCACTTTCCTCGTCACCTGCGGCAACTTTAATTCCGGTTTCCAGCGTTCCGCTTACATTATCTTCACCGTAAACCGTTTTAAGTACGTCCACATTTAACGATTCTATCAGTGTGAACTGGAATGTATCCGGCTTTTCGGTCTGAACCGTTGCCACCGTCTTGCCGCCCCATGCCTTAATCTTATCTGATGATGGAGAATTGCTGTTTACTATACCGTCTTCACTCATATAACCAAGTGAAACAAATGCCGCATTTAAGTGTGCTTTTGCATCTGTAGGAAGTTCTGTTCCTAATGGTGCTCTGAATACTGCACCTCCGACCTTTGGTTTACTCGTTGATACGTTGTTTGCATCGTTTGCCATATTGACCTCCTTAATAAACCACATCAAATACCGCCTGATACCGGTATTGCTTCTTATCTGTGTCTGTAAAGTTATAATCTGTATTCAGTTCACATTTTGAAACCGAATCCAGTTCGATAAGCCGCTCCATTGCCGCTTTCACTTTTTCATTCAATTCCGCCGCCTCATACATTGTCCTGCCATATGACTGGACTGCAATTGTTGCCGAATAAATATGATTGTCTGCGGAGCTTCCCGTCTTTTCAATAACAACAAAATCTGTCTGCCCCTGCTGTACTTCCATACTTACAGGGGCAGACAGATTTTTACTTAAATAATCCAGGATAATTTTCTCAATCATGCTTCTACCTTAACGCTTTCAATATTGTATTTCTTTTCTGATTTTCTCTGACCGCCTTACCGGACACGGCTGCAATCTCGGCATTGACACGGTTTTTCCCCTGCCTGTAAGTCACTTCATATCCTTCACCAAGCTTTGACTGTGCCTCATATGCGTGTTCCTTGCAGATTGCAAGCATTTCCTGTGACTGTAACATCTGCCGTACACCTTCGCGGTTTAATTTTATTTTGACTTTACTCATACCGTTCCACCGTCACTTTCTTATTCCAGTCAAGCGGAATATTTTCTGCAATCCCCTGTACCGGGAATCCAACTGTATGCCATGTTTCACCAAAAAAGCGCACGTCGCAGTCTTTCCAGTCATGCTTGTCGGATTTTGGAATGGCAAGTGTATAAACAGCCTTTTTGCCATAAAGGTCCTGTGCCGTCACGATATCATCAGATGATGCCGGAGCAACTAAAACATTGTGTATCTCCTCTTCCTTTTGTTCATACACAGGCGCATTAAATTCATCTGTACCTGCTTTTACTTTCGTTACCAGTACAACTGTTATTCCCTTAATCATCGCCATATAAATCAATCACCCCATAACGCTGTCTGCGAAGTCCCAGTCTTGCCAGTTCCGACCTTTTTATAAAAAGTCCTCCGCCCGGCACCAGATATGTACCGGATAAAGAATATCCCAGCGCAGATTCTGTGGTCTGTGTCATCGGCTCTGAATCTGTAGATGTCATGAGTGTCCTTGCAACAACATCAACAGTCACTGACTTTGCGACATTAACCATTTCTGCATTTTCTTCAATCATTTCATCAAGATTTTTACCGGCTTTCCGGGCTTCCGTCCGTAAACTGTCTGACACAACAGGAAGCAGTTTCTCTGCTCTTTCCCGCTCCTGTGGCGTAACTTCCCGCCACAAATCAATAATATCCTGAATCGTTGCAAAATCACTCATCTTTTACCACCTGTTTACGCTTTCGTGATGTCTTTTCCGGCTGTCCGGCAGGCTCTACCGCCTGCCAGTCTTTGCCCTCAACAATAGATTCTGTTTCAATTACAGCCCCTGTTTTGATATTCTGATATTTCATACCGTTACCTACTCTGCTGCTTCAATTCTTGAAAATGCCGTAGGATCAAGAATTCCCCAGCCAATATAAGTTTCACATCTTAAATAAATCTGTCCATTGGCTTTTAAGTCCTTGCCTGACTGATCCGGATCGCCATACGGAATGATTTCAAGCGGAATTTCCTTTGCATATCCCCACTTAAACGCATTGGTAAAGTCACCCACAATCGCCTTATCCTTATTGCCGTTAAATGAAACCGTGCTGTTTACATCAACTGCCAATCCGTTCACACTGCCCGGATTTGCTCCCCATGCAAGTTCAGGATACTGTTTTACCCCGTTTACCTTTAACTTTGCCAGTGACGAACTGAAAGTTTTGCTCATTGCCATACCGGTTACATCATAAGCTTCGCTTACTGCCGCAATCGCTGTTTCGATATTGTCCTCAATTAATGCTTCATCATACGTAATCTTTGTAATGCTCTCATTGGTATCAAAGCTGTTCGTGCCGATGAGCGCCGACTTCTCTTTTGTACGTGGGTTTAAACCGTGCATTGCCATGATGTCAATCGCCCTTGCAACCTTCTTTGCATAGCCTTCGTTAAACGCTTTTAAAATATCCAGCTGTTTTTCTTCTGTAGCAAACATGAATTCATCTGTCACTCTCGCACCATATTCGATCTTAATTGGTACGACCTTAATCGGTGCAAGTGCAATTGAACCTGCAGGCTTAACACCGTTTTCAGCTACGATGTTCACCTCATCGTCCATGCTGAATGTAAAAATTTCCGAACCATTAAATGGAATCGGCATTGTTCCTGCCAGTTTTGCAAGTGAAGACTTTCCTGCCACTTTGTTAAATAAATCAGTTACTGTTTCCGGTGCGAATAATTCGCCTTTTTTTAATACATCTGCCATGTCTTACTCTCCTTTTAATTTTCTTAATGTGTTTCTTAATGCTTCGTCTTTGTCACTTTCCTGTCCTGTTTCACTGCTCCTTAACGGGGGTGCTCCATGCCTGCCCATAATGCTTTTAAGTGCTTCGGCACTCTTTTTCATTTCTTCCTCATTATCACCTTTAATAAAATCAGCAGCTTCATACGATAAACCCGTTTCCTTTGCAACTTTTGTCCTTACTGCCTGCTGTTCATATTTTTTGATTTTCGTATCTTTTTCTGCTGCCGATTCTGCCGAAATATACCCGGCATATTTCTTTTCGACCTCATCCGGTGACAGGTATCCCTTGTACTTTTCTGCCACATCGTCCGGAGACAGGAAACCTTTGTACTTCTCTGCCGCCTCATCCGGTGATAAATAACCCTTGTATTTCTCCCGCTCCTCATTCAAACGTTCCTCAACAGCCTGTTCAAGCTGTTCCTGCGTTTCAATCACTTTGAAATCGCTCATTTCAAACTCCTTTCTGCATTTTTGCGGTGTTATTTATACTAAAAAAGCACGTCCTCTGACGTGCCATTAGTAACTGATTTTTTGTTTTTTGCTTTCTTTGCTTTCACTGCATGCCCAGTAGGCATATATAGCGCTGTCCATTAAAGCAATCTCTATTTCTTCTCTTATCGCTTTATAGCCGAATCCTCCATTTGAACCGATTGCTCTTTTTTCGCAGTTGCTGACTGCCTGCTCCAGTGACGGTTGTCCCATATGCACAATATTTTTTGAACAGATACCCTGTTCAAATGCGGCATTTGCAACAATGACCTGCTTTACCGTAGGTAATACCGGTGCTTTCAGTTTTGCTTTCTTCATTTCCTCACTTAGCAGCTGCTGACCGTTTGCCCCGTCTGCAATTACCTTTTTTACATCTGCCTGCTTTAAAAAGTTAATAATCCATGCGTTTCCTGCGCGGACTTCCCGGCAGTCTATTGCTTCAACCAGTACCTTTCCCTCTTTCGTCTTAACCGCAATGGACATCGCAACATTTTTTCCGTCCCTTCCATACTTGATTCCAACAAATAACTTTCCTTTCAGACCCGGCAGTGCCGCCGCCTGCAATTCCTGCCACTCTGCGCGGCTTATCGCAGACTTCTGATTGTACTGTATCCATAATCCCAGACGCTGGATATTAAAATCAACCGGGTCATCTCCAACTTCATCTAAAACGGAACGTTCAGTAAATACCGTTCCAAGTGACGGATTGGTCTGATACCACAGTTCCCTGTCGTGCGGGTCTGACTGCCGCTCTATGGACCATTCAGCCCAAAATGTATTGATTGATTCTCCGGCAAGTGCTGATTTTCTTAATTTAAGAAAAACCGTTCCAGAACTTACCGGTGTCGGCGGTGTACCACAAAATATAGTCTGCGGATTTTTACTGTCCGTGACAACATATTTTAGTGCCGACGCCTGATCATCTGTATACTCCTGCGCCTCATCAATAATCAGCAGGTCAAAGCCTTCACCCAAGCCGCCTTTGGATGAACGTGTTCTAAATTCAACCCGTCCTTCAGTTCCCTTGATATAAACCGCTTCCCGACCTGATGCCTTGATTGATTTATATGGTATTTTTGCTTTGTCCAACTGATTGCATAACCGCTCCCATGCCGCATGGGAGGTTGTTGTTCTATGCGCCGTGTGCAGTATGCGTTCTCCGTTTTTTAATCCCCACATTTCCCGCATGACAACAATTTCATTTTTACCGTTACGGCGGGGGATTGAATATCCGCATTTTGTATGAACCCATAGCCCCTCATCATTAACCGCCAAAATGTCACACAGCATTAACTCCTGCCATTCCTGCGCTGTACGTCCGGAAGAATTGTATATGTCAACTGCTTCCTGTCCCTTGGTTTCGTTATAAGGCAAAACTACGGATTGCGTAGGCTTCTGCTCACCTTTTCTCGCTTCCGTCATTTGCTCCTCCTGTTAATATCAAAAATACCACCTGCCTTATGACAAGTGGTATTTTTGTATCTTTATTCTGCTAACTCTAGTTCATCTCTTTCGCACTGATACAATGGCCAATCCGCTCCATTTTTATCAACGCGTTCAACATCATCTTCTATCGTAAATATTTCTTTTCCGTCTATTGATGTAATATCTACAATAATTCCTGTTATACTATTCCTTTTTAGTTTTACTTTATCATACAACTCCATCGTATCACCTCCGCCTGTGCGCTGTGATAAGCCTTGGCTTATCCCCCTCTTTGTCTATCTGCCAAACCGTCTTAAATGTTCTTTTTTTAGTTATCCCTAACTGCATATCTATGCTAAATCCCTGACCGAATTTTGACTTTTCATCATATTCAGCCTTTTCCATATCAAATTGAGCGGCTATATCCTTATATAGCTTTACATAATCATCAGGCGAATATCCCACATCAAAAAATTCTTCTGAATGTTTCGTTCCCGGTTTTAATAAAAATTTATTAATTTTATCCGGCTGTATTACAAAACGCTCATCTTGATCAACCTTTTTATTAATTGTCCTGATTCCGCTTATATTCTGCGATAATCCAATCTGTTTTCTTTTTTCTATTTTATCATATTCTTCTGCAGTTTTCCACTTCTTTGTCCATACATTCTGCGATTGCTGCCCTTTTTCCGGTGTATAATCAACGGTACAACGGCAGTTTTCATGCCTGCGGTATACATCTTTCGGCACATCTGGATATACATAAGTTCCAGCAAGACTGCTGCACCATTTACAACAGCCACCCGCAAGCTTTCGCACAATTTTGGCTGTCAATCCTGCTTTTGCATGAAATTCTGAATTAACCTTAATCGTATCGTCCACAATGCTTTGGGAAAAATTAACCACAGGCTCCTGCAATATCCATGCTATATCATCATACTGCTCTGCTGTGCTGACCCTGTTAATAATACCCATTACCCTGTCTGTATTCATCTCCGGCACAATGGCATTAATCCCAATTCCAGCCGCTTCATTTAATGACTTTTGAATCTGTGCAGACACATCTGATATAAGTTGATAATCCTCTTTCATCGTCTGGCCAATAATCCTGTCTGCAATGTTATAATACATTTTTCCATCTGGAAGCACAGCTGCCGATATATTATTTTTATACGCACTGGCTAAAAGCCTGCCCGCTTCAATCGCATATTCATTGGCTTCTGCATATGTAGCAGTGCCTTTAAATATCTTTTCTTCTATGGCCTTTAATTTACCGCTCTGTTCCACAGCACTGCTAAACTCTGTGCGTATCCTTTTTAACAGTTCCGGTGCTACATCTTCCATGTGCCTACTCCTCTGCCGGTATAATCACCGGATTCCTGCTTGCATCTATACCTGTCAATGTTCTAAGATTGTCACTTCCAAAATACCCAGGTACCGCCTGATTGATTTTCACAGCACCATCTCCAATGCCCGAAAGCATGGCGGCGTCTGGCTCAAAGATTGGTTCCCATGACGGTTTTGTCAGATATACCTGTCTACGCATATAGGAATAATCATCACGGACACACGCCGCCAGATAACCGGCATTTAAAAATCCGATGCCAAAGTTTCGCTGTGCTTTCCGCGCCGCCAGCCGCAAATTTTCATGTGCTGCCTTAATTGCTTCTGCACTGGACGGATTATCTGATACAAAACCCAAATCGTCCATTGTAAGACCTGTTTCCCCTGCGAACGCCGCCGCAAACATTCTGAACTGCTCAATATAAGGACTCATGCTCTGCTGAGTAAACTGTCCCAGCTGCGGGCTGTCCCCGTCCTCGTCCTTTGTAAATGTCAGCATACTTGACATGGTTGCTCTCCACTTGTCCATCTGCTCTGCATCTTCTGACAGTCCAACCACATACTTTTGCGGAAACGAATAAAATTCCGCCGATATTTCAGAACGTTTTAATGTCCGTAGCGCTGACTGCATAATCTGCATCTGCGCACGGCTGATTCTTGAGTGTCCAAATTCCCGCACGGCATCCGGACGGTAAATAACCGGCACAAGCAATGGATACGGTGCCGCATTATAATAGCTCTCGATTTCTTTCTGCCCCTTGCGGATATAATCTGTCCTGCCCGGTGTAAAATATGCTTCCAGTGTAATCTGCTTATTTCTATCTCTTTCCAGTATGGCATATCCTTCTTTTAACAGTCCGGTAATAGGATCAATGATACCTGTTGCATTTGCTCCATCAATCACCTGTAGACGTGGGAATCCCTCATTGTCCGGGGATATATAAATAAAACAGCACGATGCAATCAACGCTGATAGCACCGCACTGTCAAATAATACGTCTGGATTATTCATTTGATAAATCTGGTTTATGTCAAAATTATCGTCTGTAAATTCTTTAAACACCAGTCTGTCTGCCAGACTGTCCACCGATTTGCCACACCACCCCAATGATGCCGTCAGCCACCTCATGCCCGGCGGTGTCATTTTACTCATGTCTTTTACGACATTTTTCATTTCATAGTATTTATATCTTAAATTCACCCTTGTCTGCTTTGTATTCAGCTTTCTTCTAAGGTATGCTATTCCTTCATATTCTGCCATTTAAGACCTCTTTTCATTTTCGTGAGAAAATTTTCACAGTGACGGCGTGAACTCCTAAGCGCCCACGTGAGGGGGAGGGATGCCCCCTCTATTTTTCTCTGTATTTAGCCCAGTCCATTGACTGCGGTAATAATCTATTGCTTTTAATTTCAGCATTATTGCTGTTTACTGTTCCTCTGCTCTCAATCAGTTTGTCTGACTTCTGACGGTTGCATGTCCAATGTGCAAGCTGTAAGTTCTCAATATCGCTTGGGTGTCCGCCTCTTGCCAGTGGAATAATATGATCTATGCAGGGCGATAACGGATGCGGATACTTTAATTTAAAATCAACCGGCTTTCCACATATCCCGCAAATTCTCTGCGTTGCATATATTTTCTTTTTATTTTTTTCAAATGCACCTCTATGGGTGCCGTCCCTGTCTGCTCTAAATGTTGCCGCCAATATTATCCACACCCTTCTGCCACAACCATGCTCACCTGTCTTTGCTCACAGTCTTTGTCTTCCCCGCACACGACAAAAGGGAATGCCTTTGTTTAAGGCACTCCCTTCCCTTGGAATAAATCAAATGCAGTTTTGACAGATACTATATTAACACATGTGAATGTCTATTTGTGTCTATTTTTGTCTACACTTTTATTTTTTAAGGAATCTGCAAATGCTCCAGCGCATTTTTGTAATACTTGTGCAGTGCCGCTCTGCTGTATCCAATCTTGTCCGCTATATAATTCCAGTCCCGCAGGCGGTTTTTGCTATCCAGCTGTATATATCTTAACAACAGTATCTTCTTTTCAAGCTCATCGTCCAGTCTGTTTATATACTCCATAATCTTTGCCGCATACATTGCTGCTGTATATCTGTAGCCAATATATTCCTGACTTCGCTTCTCAATGAACTCCTGCAACTGTGATAAATCCTTTTTATTGTTATGTGCTTTCGGCATTCCGTCAATCTTCGATGATGAAATTAACCGGCAATTGATAAGTGCCTCTGATTCAAGCTTATAATTTTCTTCCCTTAGTTTTGCTCTCCTGTACCCCTCTAAAAATTCAATTTTATCCTCATCTGTCGCGTTCTGCATTTATCCACAATCCTCCCTAAAAAATGATACATAATTGCTAAAAGTGTATAATTTTTTATCCTGCCGCTTTTAGCTGTTCAACCTCTGTATTTTCCTATGCTCCAATTATATCAGTTCTATCATTCATATGCAAAAATGATACCGTAAGTGTAAATCCCGTTAATTTTGTGGATAACTTACCTTTTTCTATTCTTTCCCTTCGGTCCAATATACATCGCTTCCCGGTCACGTTCTGCATCTTCCCTGCCCCAGCAGACATACCGCAATGTTACGTCCGGAGAGACATGATTATACATCTTCATCAAGGTTATTACGTTGCCGCCTTTCTTTATGTACTGATACCCGAATGTCTTGCGCAATGAATGTAAACCAAACGTATACGGAATTCCGATTGCTTCTGCCGCTTTGGATACGATCTTATGGCCCATCTGCCTGTTAATCGGATAAATATAGGCTCTGCCGTCCACATACTTTTTCTGACCACGGAACAGATAATCATATCTGCCGAGATTATACTTGTTAATGTATTCCAGAATGTCCTGATGCAGTTCTTTATTCATTCTGAAGTTCTGCATCTTCCCCGTCTTATTCTCTTTTATTTCCACATATCCCTTTTCCACATCGACCACCCGCAGCTGCAACAGGTCTTCTGCACGGAACGCTGTATTTAATCCAATATGTACAAGCATATAGTTCCGTTCCCACTGGTACTTTTTACAGCGTGATTTTGCTTCTTTGATATGATTCTCAAAATAGCCATACAGCGCATCAATTTCTTTCTGGTCTTTAATTGGCTTTGTTTCGTGCTGTCCCGCAAAATATTTTATCCTTCTCATTTTCTCTGTCCTTTCCTGAATGCCGAAAAGCCC
>UMCQ01024235.1_pt1 | contig 29134 bp, 39 predicted proteins | sample 1964271 | NCBI WGS metagenome assembly UMCQ01 (sample SAMEA4835972, study PRJEB28245) | human gut metagenome | biome: gut microbiome; material: fecal sample | place: Denmark | collected 2008
ATCAACTCGAAGTTTATCTTCAAACTTATTAAGAGCTTCACTACTAAATATATTTTCACTGGCACTACTAAAGGATTCAGCAGGAAATAAAGCACGTTGGCCAAGATAATTAAGATATTCTGCAAAAGTCTTAGCAGTCTTTTTCTTTTCAATTCTTTCTCGTGCAGCAAGCTGAAGCCCTATTCGTAGATTACTATTTCCATCTTCATCAAATCCTTTAACTCCATCTATTTCTCCTTCAAGACCCCAAGCATAAGATTTAAAGAATCCACAAACTTCATTACGAACATCATTATCAAAAACATTTTCAAAAGCCATAAATCCAAATGCTCTAGGATTATAAAAGTTTTGTTCAAATACTTGCATATTAGCAGCAGTAGCAGTTCCCCAAGCCATAAGAGTACCAGTAGTACGAGTACCAACAGTCATTGTAGGTTCAGTTACATTCATAAATTCATCAAAATTCTGCATTGTAGATAGCTCTTCAACTTTAATTGTAACAGCATCTTTACCAATAGCACAGTCAGGATTATTATTAGCACTAACGCTTAAAAGAGAACTAGACCAACTATCATCAGCTTCAACTCCATTTTTCATACGATAACCAAGTTTAAAACTATCAGTAGTAGGACTATATATACCTCTTTTAAATGGAGTCTTTTCTTCAAAGAACTTTAAGTTATTAACAGCAAAATCACTTAAACCTCCTTGTTTAATTAAATATTTATTATCAGCTGCAACATGAATAACAACTTTATGTTTAGATAAGTTAACTTCATTAGAACTATCAGCAGCCATAATATAAGAAAAACCTCCACGTCGAGTTTTATCAATAATAAGATGTAAACCATTACGTCTACAAAATTCTATAATTTGCCAAGTCCAAAATTGAGCATCAATAAAACTAGGAAAACTATAAATCTTTTTAGCAGTAGCTCCATGTTCAGTAACAATAACAGATGATTCATCTGTGCGCTCCATACGAGTATAATTAAGAAAATTATAATGACCACCTGTTATCCAAACATCTTCTATACTTCCATCCGGATTTTGCCAACAAGGAGCAGAAAAACCATTACGTCGTCTATCACATTCTCTACGTCTAAATTGTCTATGAGGAATACTATCTACTTTAAATTGAGTATATCTACCTGTGGCTTGATATGTTCTAGCAGCTTCATTAAAAAGTTCAGTATTAACAAATTTGCCAGGTCTAATATTTAAAAGAAAGCCACCACTATCTCCAATTAAAAAGTTATTATGAGGGTCATACCATCCACAATCACTAGCTTTCTTATACTTTTTCTCTTTATCAGGTTCTTCAATGTATTCTAGAAAAGGATATTTACCATCAGCCATAATATTTTATTTAACTAGTAAACAAACAACAAAAGCGATAGCGCAAACCGCACCACCGCTTACCAAATATCTATTCTTACGTTTAATACGTTCAATAGACTTATTTAAATTATCATTTACTTTATTACTATTATCAAGATTATTTTGTAAAGTTTCAACTTCTTTATAAAGAGCATTATATTTAATCTTATGAAGATTAATTATACTATCTTGTTCATCAATAATATCTTTATAAAGTTTAGCTTTGATAATCTTAGTATTAGCAATCTTAATCATATTAATAGGAACAAGAACAATTGTATCAGTAGTGTTGACTCCCCGTGGAGGATTCACTACATTATCAATCTCACTCTGACACCAACTTCTTGAATAACTCCCAAGTAGCACTGTCATTAAGATTAATAACTTTATCTTCAATATCTTTCTCATGTTCTTTTAATTTATAAACTATACTTTCTCTTTCAGTTATAACTAACTGTATAGAATCAATCCGAACATGATTAATAGCAGTGTCACTTTTATTATATGAATTGGCTTCTACACTAAAACGACTTATTGATAAATACAGAGTAACACATAAATTGATAATCGCTATTATAAATATTGCTATCAGCATCTTCTTCATGACTCTATACAGTATTAAGTTAATCTTTTATTTCTATAAGTTTATTAAGTAAATCAAGGTTCCATCTACCAGTTTCTTTAAGACCAAGAACTCTTTGAGCCATCTTGATAGCTGCAACTTGACCACAATTCACGTTAGTATCAAATAATTGTTCAGCAACTCTCTGACTATTAAAATCATCAAGTTCAAATACATCCCAATAACCTATTTTATACTTTTCCCAAACAAGTTTCTGAAGCTGAACATCATTATCAAGCTTAGACTTAAACTCTTTACTACCAACAATATAATGTTTCTTATAAGAATCAATCATAGTCCAACCTTGCCAAGTAGGATTATATTTACGACTGATACCTCTATAAGTTTCTCCACCAGCATCATCTTTATCGTTTACATAACCACCTTCTTTAATAGATAGTTTTTTAAAAGCATCTCCAAAGTAAGCCATAATTTAATTTATATAAGGATTAGTACAATATCTAAAACAATCAACAGCGTCATAATATTCATCTTCATCAAATTCTTTAATTGTAACCCAAAACCAAAGAACTTTAATTTGAACTTTATAAATTACAAATATAAGTTTATCATCAAGAGCGTGTTCATTGCCAATTAATCTTATATTTTTTTCTACGATTAATAATATACATAATATTTTATTCTTCAAGAGTTCTACGAATCCATGAACGTAAAAATTTGATATTATTTCCTTTACCAGCAATATCATTATAATATCTAATACGCTCAAGTTTATATTTAGCTACAAAATAATCAGCACTAATTGTAGTATCAGATTTATAAGCGTTAAGAGAATCTTGAGTTCTACGAAGTAATTCTTTAGTTAAAACTAATTCATTAACAGCAGTAGAATCAGTAACAGGAACATAACGAATTTCAGGAACTGGAGTAATACGTTTAGTACATCCACTAGATAAACAAATAGCAAATATAACTAAAACAATAAAACCAATAATTACTCCAATTAAATTGTCTTTATTTAATTTCATATAGCAAGTTTAAATTGAGTTTGAACACCACTAGCTTTAATTTGTAATTCTCTATCTTTGAGAACTTTATTAATATCATCACGTAGATAATTCATAGTAAAAAACTTAGTAGTTTCAATAGGATTTTCTTTAATATGATAAAGACCATCAGAAAATCTTTTTGGCATACCATATTCATTAAGTTCAAAATCACTATCAATATGACATAACCAAATACCTTTAATAGTTAAACCAAGTATATATTCAACAGCAAAAGCATACATACTAAGTTGAAGATTATATATAGCACCATTACAATTAGGAAGATGATTAAGAGGGGCTAAAAGTCGTTCATCTTTATCAACCCAAACATTAGTTTGTTGTGCGGGTTTAACTGTTTTATCTTTCTTATAATAACCACTACTAAATCTTAATCCACCACGATTAGTTTTCCAATCGCCTACAACAGCACAATTAGTATCTTCATTAACTAGAAGAATATCAATAGTTCCACTAATTAACCAATCTATAAGAAACATACCAATCTCACTATAAATCTTATATCCTCTTTCAGTGTACATTTTAAATGCATCATAAATAAGAGGATAACGATTATCTGTAAGTTCAATAAAATTTTTAAGATTAAGAAGTTTATAATTAGCACCAAAATTTGGTATATCAGCAATAGTAACCATTACACCATCTTCACGCTTATCAAGATAATTAATAGCTTGTTGAAACATAGATGCTCCTTTAACACCATCTTCAAGACCATTATGAGTATTAGTTCCACGTTCACAAGCTTCTTTAGTAATAGTTGACCATTGTTCTTCTAGTTTCTTCTTACTTATTCCTAGTTCTTTAGACTTCTTTCTCAACCAATAGTTCTTATCGAACTTTGGAGCATAATTATGAAGGATAGTAGTAGTTGAAATATAATCATTACCTAGACTATCATTATATTTATGTTCTTCTTCATGAAAAATAAGTCTAATATCATTATATCTTTTATCTCTAAGTTCCATATTATTAATACCATTAAGTTCAACACTAGTTTGGACCCGCTTCGGCACTACGTGCCTACGCTAGACTCCCCGTGGAGGATGGAATAGATTCAGCATCAGCTTATTCTTCAATCATACTACTAGTAATTTCAACTCCACCTCTACCAGCAACATTCTCTTGTTCATACAGAAGATTTTCTTCAGCTACATTAAGAGCTTTAATCGTGTTTGGAAACTGATTAGCTAAATCATTAATTTGTTTCATATAACCAATAACAACTGGAACATTTTCTAGACTAGCACCATCAGATAACTTGTCATTCAACAATTCATTTAACTTGCTAGCAGCTAGAGCAATATTATGAATACCACGCTTAATATTAAGTATAGCTTCCATACCTGCACCAGCTTTTTGATTATAATATCTTTTAATAAGTTTCCAAACAAGAATATCAGGTTGATAATTTTTAGGTAAATCAAAGTTTTCAATAGCTTTCTTAAGAGCTTCTTTTTCACTAAGACCTTCTTGTAGACATGGACCTTTAGGGTCACCAAGATAATAAATAACTCCAACTTCTTTAACATACATCTCTTTATTAGGAGATTTATCTCTAGTATAAAGAAGACTAACATCTCTATCAAGAAGTTGTTTAAGTGTAGGAGCTTTTGGCATACCAGTTTCATCTATGGTCAGCATCCAATCCAATTCCAAACCGTTCATATATTTCTTCTACTTCTTCATCAAATTCAATAATTTCAAGTTTACCCATAACATATAGCCAAAGATTAGCATAAGCAGCACTATGTTTTTTACTTAGTTTAATCCAAGTAGGAAGAAGTTTCTTTTTAAACTTATGTTCAGTTTTAATCTTTTCTTCTTCTTCATAATGTTTTTGCTTTTCTTCTTCCATAACTTTAGCAGTATATTCTTTATACTCTTCTCTAGTCATAGTTTTTCTAGCTTCTTTAAAGTCTTTATAATGACTAATAAGTTTGGAACGATACCAATTCTTTTGAATAGTACCAATATGAGGAATAGCAACACATTTATCTTTTCGTATATTAATACTAGCTTCTTTTTCAAGACTTTCAATAATAGATTTACAAAGTATTCTATCATCACCTTGAAATCCAATATCATCTAATATATTATTTATATCTTTATAAATAAGAATATAATCATCATCAAAATCTTCATGAGAACTAGTATTAGCAATATTAAAACTAGTATTAGTCTTAAAATCCATAATTGAAAGTTTAAGAACTCTTCTTAGATTACTACTATAAACAAGAACACAAGTACCTATAATTTTAAATTATACATAAGTAGTTCTAAGAAAAGTTCGATTATTTAGACGAAATGGCTAATTAGCTTTTTCAACAGAATGATAAATAAAAGGATTAATAGCTTTATGTTTATCAGTAATAGCAGCTCTTAAATCATTAATAGCTATAACTTTAAATTCAACAAACCAAACTTTCTGTCCTTTTTTATATCCTTGATTTTGTCCAAAAGTACCAACAATAATAGAACGAGTTAGTTCAGTATCAACAGTAATATACTTATTAACAAATTGAGGACTAAGAACATTATGTTTAAGATAAAGATGATAGCCACGTTCAAGAGTAGAACGGTCAATAATAATCTTATCCATTTGGTTCATACCAATAAGTCCAGCATCTTCTTTACTAATTTTAGCAATAATTGGCATAACCTCAACTGTACTAACTTTATTATTAATAACACCAAACAAACTTTCATTTTGGCAAAGAGCAACAATACAATAATGTTTAGCAATAACTACATTAGTAAGAATAGCGTCAAGTGCTTCACTTGTTATTTCGCTAATGTCAGTAGGTATTTGAATACCAAAATCTTTAAATTTACTTTCAACTTTAATCATAACACTAAATTATTTAGTTTTAATAATACTATCAATACCAATATTTCCAAGTTTAAGTTTACTAGGAACTTTAACTTCTTTTTTATTCCTTTCTCCACTATGAAATTCTCTAGTGTATTTAGGTTTAGTTTCACTTTTATCTTTACCCATAACTTAATTGTTTTTAGCAAATGTAAGAGTTTGAATGAATCTACCAAGAGAAAAACTATTTTTAACATTTACATCATAGAGGATTATATGATTATAAATATGTAAGTCATACTCCCCGTGGAGGATGGAGATGAGTTAGACTTAATCATATTAGTATTAATGATATTAATAGAGATAATGATATTGATTATAGTATTGATTAACTTGATATGATTGATACTGATTGTATTCATCCTCCACGGGGAGTTGAGCGGAGAGCGAAGCTCGGAGCGGGTCACAGCGAATCTATTAATGCTGATTATATTAAATATTATATATAATATATCTATATAGATACTATTGCTAACTTATAATTACTTGATTATCAATAAGTTATAAATACTAATTTATACCATACATGGAATAGATTTCGCTATTTATTTGCTATATTTATACCATACATGGAATAGATTTCGACATTTCCTAGAGTAATATATTTTTATGTTAAACTTAATACTATTATTGTTATGACTTTTAAAGAAGATTTTAAACCTACTAAAGTTTATAATAAACTTGTTAATGATGTTTGTTATAATGCTGATTGTTTAGAAGAATTTGAAAAACAAAGACTTGTTGTTGCTAATCCTTTTAGTTATAATAAAAGTATCAGAACTGGTATAGTTGCTGAATTTGATAATGGTTATCATCTTAGCAAAGACGTTGGTATTAAACGTAATTTTGTTACTATTGGTATGAGAGTTTGGGATATAATAAGAAAGAATAGATATGCTGTTATTATTTCTTTTATTGGTTATATTGCTGAAAATATTAAATTTAATAGTAATGTTATTTATATTTCTCATGATTTAATTAAAGGTTATGGTTTAGTTAAACCTAATTATAGAGATTATTATAATGCTATTGCTTATCTTGAAGATGAAAATATTATTAAAAGAACTAATTTACAAAATATTTATGTTGTTAATCCTATTTATATATTTAGAGGTGATGTTAACAAACTCATTAATATTATTAGTGAAGCTAAATTAATAAAAACTTTTGATGATAAAGATAGACTTATAGTTGATAAATTTGTTTTATTTAAAAATGATACTGATAAAGGTATTGTAATTGCGAATAAAGATTTGTATGCAACTGAAGTTGTAGATATTAGTGAAGACTGAGTTAAATATTATGATAAAAATGATGAGAATTATAAAGATGAGGGCGAAGATAATGGAAATAATGAAGATGAAGGTAATAAAGGTAACGATAATGAAAATGAAATGAAAAGTTATAATGAGAGTGATAGTGAAAATGATAGTAATGGTAATAATTAGAGTGAAAATAGTGTATATTAATGTTTTGATGAGGCTAGTGAGTATAAGGGGTGGGTCATTAAATTGGACTTGACTACCCCCGTCAAGTTCTAGGAGAAAGTAAAGTTCTCGCTCTCATTATCAACATTAAATATATTGAGATTATTCATCTCATTACATTACTAACTATTAACACTAATCATTATGAGAACAAACAAACCATTGTTGTTAGTTGCAATCATACTGATGATGCCAGCTATCATACTAGCATTGAAAGTAGAACCAACTAGCGATGAACAGATTACTGCTGTTGTATTTGGAATACTATCGGCTATTGTTAGTTATCTTAGTAGAGATTAATCTCTACTAGATGATGTTGCTCATTATCAACATTAAATACTTTGCAGTTGAAACGAAAACAACTGTTAGTAATGCTACTGATTAGCGTAATTAAATACTTAATAGTCATGCCAGACGTTAAAGATTTAGCACAAGCTGCACAAGGTGCTGCTGCTCCTGAGAGTGTTAATGTAGTTGAACAAACTACTAGTGTTAACCAACCTGTTCAACCTACTGTTGATACAGATAACCAAAGTTCTGCGCAAGTGGAAACCATTGATGATGTTGTTAGACGCATTTGTACTGATGGTCATAGTTATGTAATGACTACTGTCATTACTAATATTGATTGTCAAGAACGTACAGGTCGTAATGGCAAATCTTATCTCAATGCGTTTGTTACTATTGCTAGTCCTGTCAAAGGTGCTCAAAGTATGCCTGATGGTACACATCGAATGGGTATGCTTGGTGCTGTTCAGATGCCATTCAATCAGATACTGCTTGTAATGCGCAAAGACAAGTTCTACGGTAGATTTGTCAACTATGTTGGCGAGGCTGCTGAAGCTGGCTTTGCTAGTATGTATCTGACTGGTGTTGCTGTTAAAGTTCTTTGCCAGTTTGTACCTGCTGGTGTACAAGACCGTAATCCGTTTACTCGTAAAGATAATCTTTACAATGTTGTGGATTATGACCGATATGTATATCATATTGTAGGTATCGAACAGCCTGCTGACCCTGTTCTTGTTGGTGCATATAATGTACTTATCAAGCAGATTATGGAGGACGCTCGTGCTGCCATTGCTGCCAAGCGTGAGGCTAAAGCTAAAGCGGCTAGTTTTGTTGCTACTGCAATGAGTGATGACGATTTGCCATTCTAATGAACATGACGCTACTGACCTTCGGGTTGGTAGCGTTTGTGTTATCAACAATAGTTTTGCTGATGCTGTTGCTAGTGTTCAACCTCGAAATGCTCATTATCAACATTAAATAGATTGCAGCAAACGAACTTAACAGTCTGATAAGACTTGTCAATCATGAACTAGCTGCAAGTTCTGATAAGTCTTATCCTAATATTAAACATCATGGAAGTACATCGTATTATTACTACTATTGAAGTTGAGAATGATAATTCTATAACTTCTGTTGAAGTTACTAATCTTCATCCTACTAATAACGATATTCCTCTTGCTGTTACCAATATAACCACTAATGGTAATGCGAAGGATATAGAACAGGTATATTATAGTATTAGTAAACGTAGATTAGCTATTGCTGATAAACTAAAAAGTATCGCTCGTTCTATTAATGAATGTCTTGATAATTATGAACGTGATGAAATTACTGATGATAATACTATTAATGAAATTAATGATGATTTACTCCTATAACATTTTGTTATACTGATATTGGTCATGGAGATTTACTCTCATAACAAAAAGTTATAGAGATGAAATTAGAGGTGACAAGAGGTATTGAATGTGGAGAAAGAGGATATGGAGATGAAAGTGGTGAATGTGGAGTTCGTGGAGAATGAGATGGTGGAGTTGGATGTGGTTCAAATAGGGTTAAATTGAGGTTGATAGTGGAGTTGGATGTGATTGTGGTAGTGGTGAATGTGGAGATAAGTGTGGAGATGGTCATGCTGAAGGAACTAGCCCTGCTGGTATTCCTCTTCCTCCTCTTCATCCTTCTCTTCATCCTCTTCCTAATCAATCTAAACCTATTGTTCCAACTCCCTCTCTTTCTCTCCTATAACTTCTCGTTATACTATCATAATCTCTAGTTCCAGCATTATAACCTCTAGTTATACTCTCTATAACCTTTCATTATAACCTCTATAACCTCTAGTTATATCACTATCAGTTTCAGTCATAGCATCATCATTATCATCTCATTGACGTTCGTCATGACGATTAGTCATACAATCGTTATCAAGACTAGCTCTAACAATACTATCAAGTCTAATAAGACTTCTAGTCATAATGACTAATAGCATTAGTTCTAGTTAATAATAGCACTATTAATATTATCAGTATTATAATGACTATTAATACTAGTCATGCTAATATTGCTGGTGGTATTACTAATGATATTCTTGATATTCTTGATATTACTGATTCTCTTTATACTAATGATACTCTTGATACTATTGATATTTATTATACTCGTGGTAAGTTAATTCCTATTGCTATAATGATTTTAGTTATTTTAATATAGCTATTGATTATTAGTTAGAATTATAGTATAAATAAATTATAATATATTTGGAGTATTATATTTAATTATTATATTTGTCGTGTTGTTCAGTAGAGTAATATTGCTACTGATAATAATATTAATCTTAAACTTATAAGTGTTATGGTAAATTTTGATAATGTTACTAGTAATGTTCAATCTAAGCCTAGAAAGAAAACTATGGCTGAAAGTTTAGAAGAAGCTAAACAAGAAGGTAAACTTGTTGTTCCTGAAGAAGATACACAAGTTAATGCTGTTGTTAGTAGTGAAACTGTTCAGCCTAAGAATAAAGCTAGGAAGAAGAAACAAAGTAAAGTTCGTAAACAGGAAGAACAAACTACTGTTGTTAATCAAGCTAATGAAGATAATGATTTTAAAGATGCTAAGACTGATAAACGTGGTATTCCTGTTGGGATTAATGTTCCTCAACATATTCTTGATGTAGTTTGTATTGTTAAATTCAATGCTGCATTTAGACGTCATACTTCTCTTAATATTCTTCATGCTCTTGAAGATGATGGAAGAATATGTAATTCTAAAGGTGCTTATGTTGACTTCTTATGGAATAAGTTTAGAGTTACTGCTGATGGTGGACTTCGTAGAGAATATAGATATACAGATGATTTATTCATTGATGCTTTAGTTAAAGCTCATGCTGATGTTGCTAGTGATAGTCAACGAGTTATTGGTATTATGATTGATACTGAAACTGAACTTCATAAAAAGAATAAAGATTCTGAAGCTAGTTAAGTTTGTAGTATAGACTCCCCGTAGAGGATGGATAGTGCTGTTGAGCTTATTAAAGCTAATTCTCATTTGCCTGCCATTTTTATCCATTTTGTTTATTGGGTTTGTTATAGTTAACACGTTGATGATAACTATCCTCTACTCGGAGTTTATTTTATATATAAAGATATGGAAAGAACTGATATTTATTTTGTTGAAGATGATACATATTTCAATAATAATGTTGAAGGTGTTGAAATTCATGCAGAATGTCTAAGTCAAGATTTTGACGATATTGCTTGGGAACCAATAGTTGATGATAGTCCTATTGTTGACCCTGAAAATGATGTTTTTGGTTATTATGATTAAATAAATAAAATTATGGAAAATATTAATATTAAAGTTATTTTTGATGAAGTTTTTGGTAAATCTTGTGATAGTATTACTTGTGATACCTGTAAATATAAAGAAGATTGCGAACTTATTAATAAATTCATTAATGATATTAAAGATAAAGGTTTATCTCTAGACCAATATGTTAAAAGTTTAGCTTTATTTGTATATGTTCTTAAAGAACAAAAATATCTTAATGATTTTGGTAAAACTCAAGAAGATATTATTAAACTTGCTACTGAAAATGGATTTGAACTTGATTGGCTTATTAATCGTTGGGATAGTATAATTGAAGATAAAGATATTCTTAAACCTATTATTGCTGTTTTTCCTAAATATGCTAAAGATATGATTATTAATATTGTTGAAGCTAATACTAAAATTAATCATTTTATAGGTCAACATATTATTGATAGTTCTTATAAAGAACGTAATGAAATTATTAAAATAGTTAATCAATCTGTTGATAATAATAAACAAGAGAATAAGTTTAAGAATGTTAGTGATGATGAAATTTATGCTGAACTTAAACGTAGAAAAGCAGATAAATCTGCTAAATAATCCCACATAATTTTGATTGTATTTCTAACACTATTGTCTGTGAAGATAATAGTGTTATTTCACTTGCTGATGATGGAGGAATTGAACTCCGAAACTATGATATTGTTATTATCCGTTTTAATTTCTAAAATTGTAGGTTTTGTAATAGTACGGTCTGTGAAGATAGTGCTATTAATATTTATCATAGTCTAAGTGTTATATGTCATATTTGATTTGGCGTTAATGATGTTATTATTGATTGTGAAATTAGTAATAACAATGTCTGTGTCAAACATTTCGTTTATATGATTTCGTATTTGTAGTTTTGCCTAGCATTGTCTGTGAAGATAGTGCTAGGCTTTTTAGTATGTATATTATTAACTTTAAATATATAATTAAAATGGATAATTATGATTCTTTTATTTTTGATGGTCTATTAGATAGATACATTGAAGAACAAGCTAAGTTTAAAAAAGGACAAGTAGTTTATATGGAATATACTTATCAATATCATAATCAAACTAAGCTTGGTGTTTGTGTTGGTATTGTAACCGAAGTTGGAATTACTAAAGTTGAACGTACAGTAGGTAATAATAAATATATTAATTATCCTATTGTATATACTGTAACTCATGCTAAAGGTGTTAGTCGTTGTGTTAGTGAATGTAAACTCGGTTCTGTATCTGAACATATTCTTAAAGAACGTCTTAAACGTGATGGTAAGAATAATGAACAGAATAATGAGCCTGCTAGTAATGACTAGCTATTTATGTTCATAACATATTCATAGATATGATTCTTTTGCCCTTTGTTAAATTTTCATATATAATCTGATTAATCTATCACGATTAATATTGAGTTCAATACAGGGCAAAAGAACTAGCTAATAAATGTTAAACTAAAAATTTAATACAGTTTTATTATGAATTATATTGCTTATAAGAATATTGATGGTACTATTACATCTGGATTTAAAGTTAAACTTTATGATATAGTTACTTTGAATACTGGTTATTGGAAAGATAAACTTGCTATTGTTCTATATATTAATGAGGATAAAAAACAAATTAAAGTTCGTATTATTGAATGTGGTATGAACTTAACTCTTAAAGTTAAAGATGTTCAATTTGTTAATCATAATAATAGAACTGCTGCTCGTTCTTATATTGATTTATGTAATAAACTATCTAAAACCTTTCGTGATAAATATACTGATAAACAGTATATAAAAGATAATTGGTTTACTGATAAGTTTATTATTAATGATATAACTGCTGATACTATTGCTAAAGGTATTGGTCAATATATTACTAATACTGATAGTGATAGATATTCTGTTAGTGCTATTATGTGGCTTAGTGATATTAAAGATTATATAGATGCTTTACTTAAATATGGTGATTTTGATTTTGTTGCTAAAGCATTTAAAATCTATAATATTACTGATACTAGATTTGAACTAATTCGTAAACTTTATCATTATTTCTATGATTGAAAATGTTTCTCATTTTATACTTGGTATGATATTTGGTTTATCTGTATATCTTTTTATAAGAATTACCATTGTTAGTAAAAAACTAGATAGACTTATTAGAGATATTAATGATACTCAAAATTGGATTAGAAAGATTCAAATTGATATTTGCGATATTAATAACAATGGGAAGTTAAAATAAATAGAGATAGAAATAGACTAGATAGAATTGAAGATAGAATTGGTAAACTTGCTAGTGATTTTAATGATATTATTAGAAAGAAAGTTTAATGACTGGCTTGCTTCCATCCTCTACGGGGGGTCGCCACGGAGCGTAGCGCAGTGGCTCTACTAATCTTACTATTATTGAACTTATTATAGTTTTAACTATTAAATATAATTGTTTTATTAATCTTTAAAAATGTAAAGTACTTATGAAAAAGTATGATGAAGTTTCTGTTGTTCGTCAACTTAATAGTGTTGGCGCTGTTATTGGAATAAATCCTGCTAGTAAAGTTATTAAAGTAGCTAAAAATAATGCTATTGGTAATGGAACTAGTGGTAAGATTGATTTTCTTTCTCATTATTGTGGTTATCATGTTGAGATTGTTGATGTTATTCAACAACAAAAAGAACGTGATGAAGAGATTGCTGCTAAGAAAGCTGCTAAAAAGGCTGCTCGTAAAGCTAAATTTGCAGAGGATAATACTTTTAAAGGTATTACTCGTGCTGTTGATAAACGTATGCGTACTATTAAAAGAAAGTAGTATGTTATGGTTAGCTTTAAATTCTCATTTGGAGTTGTAGGTAAATCCAAAGAGAAAGGAATAGTCAATAAATATGTTATTATAGTTGCTAAATGTGAAGGTATTATTAGATATATTGATGGTACTTATAAAGTAGAATACAATGGCAAACTATATAGCATTACAGGTGAAAGTTACAGAACTAAAGGAAAGAAAGTTGTTTATGCTCGTCGATTAGATGAATATAATCATAGAATTAAAATTATAAGAGATAGTGAAAATAGAAAAACTGTTGATACTAGATTTTATATTCCTTTTGCTTCTGGACTTATAGCTAAAGGTAAAATTGTTAAAATGCCTTTTGCTAAGGAATTGTTTCATATTACTACATGTTATAATCGTGGTGATAGTGAATCTACTATTTTAGCTTTTCAAGAATGGGAAGAATATGAAGACAAAGTTAAAAATAATCTTATTGATGTAAACAACGAATTGTAATGATTGGTAATCTTAATATTGCTAATAGTAATAGAAAAGATACTAACATTAAGTTTACTAAAGACCAAGAAATAGCTGTGCATGAACTTATTGAGTTTCTTGCACAGCCTTGGGATGATAAGAAATATATTAATGCTCTTTGTGGTGCTGGAGGAACAGGTAAGACATTTGTTATTAAATATGTTATTAATAATTGCAAATGGTCTGGTGGTGTTATAGGTTGTGCTGCTCCTACACATAAAGCTTGTAGAGTTCTTAGTAATTCTATTGGTGGAAAAGAAGTTAATACAATTCAATCATTGTTTGGTTTTAGACTTGATGTTAATATTGAAAATTTTGACCCTGAAAATCCTGCCTTTAATCCTGTTGGAAAAGATAAACTAGATGGTCTTAAAGTTTTAATTATTGATGAAGCTTCTATGCTTAATGCTAAACTTGTTAAGTATATTAGTAATAAATGTAAGAAGCTTCAGATTAAAGTTATAATGCTTGGTGATTCTAGTCAGCTTCCACCTGTTAATGAGAAAACTAGTCAAGCTTTTCTTATTGCTAGTAATACTTATTATCTTAAAGAAGTTGTACGACAAGGAGATAATAATCCTATTAGTAAACTTCTTAAACTTCTTCGAGAAGATATAGATAATAAGAATGGATGGAGATTTCTTGATTATATATCTAAAAATAGACAAGATTATAATGAAGAAACTAAAGGATTTTATGTTTGTGGTCAAACTGAATTTTCTGATTTAATTGATACTTGTTTTAATGATGAAGAATATACTAAAAATATTGATTTGTATCGTATTATAGCTTATACTAATAGTCGTGTTGCACAATGGAATAACCATGTAAGACATATGATTATTCAAGATGCTGATAAAAGTCTTATTACTCGTAATGATTTAATAATGAGTTATACTACTGTTGTTAATGTTTTTAATGATATTATTATAAACAATAGTGAAGAATATATTGTTAAAGATATTGTTGATACAATAGATAATGATTATGAGTTTAAAGGATTTCTTATTAAGTTTCAAGCTATTCATGGTGGTGCTATAACTCAACCTTTATTTGTTATTGACCATTATGATAACTATACATTTCAGATGTATTATAAGAAGTTGACTAGTCTTATTGATGATGCTAAAAAAGCTAGTAGTTCTGAACGTGGAAGTAAATGGAAACAATATTTTGATTTTAAACGTAAATATCTTATCGCTTCTAATATTACGAATAGTAATGGTAAGATTTTATTTAGTAGAGATTTAGATTATGGTTTTGCAATTACTTCTCATAGAGCACAAGGTTCTACTTATAAAAATGTATTTGTAGATATTAACGATATGATTTATGATAAATATGGTCATCCTTATACTAATAGAGATGAAATGCTTCGTAGATTGTATGTTGCTTGTTCTCGCGCTAGTAATCAATTAGTATTATCTTATGGCAAGTAAAACTGTTGACGAATATCCTGATTGTGAAAGATGTCCAAATCGTATATTTAATACAGGTAAATATATACAAGGTGGTAGAGGAAGTATTCATGGAGATATTGTTTTCCTATTTCCTAGAGGTGATAGAAATTATTGTGAAGATTATCAATTATTCACTGATATTGGTAATCTTTATGATGAATATTCTGGACGTAATAACACTGAAGATGTATATATGACTTATAGTATTAAATGTGCTTGTTCTAATAATTATAATACATATCTTACTGCTATTGATAAATGTCGTAATATTCTATGGAAAGAATTAGCTAGAATTAATTATAAGTATCTATTTATATTTGGTGATGCTTATCTTAGTATTAGTAATAATCATATTCCTAGATTTATGGCTACTGGTGGTAAGTATATATTTAATAATTATTCTCCTCTTATTAAATTTAAAGATGATAATCTTTATTATATATTTAAACAGCGTTTTGCTGATGATGTTAATTGGGTTACTAAAAATAGAAATAATTATGGTATAGTATAAATGATTAATTGTATAGCTTATGATGTTGAAGTTTTAAGAAATTTCTTTTCTGTTACTTTTGTTAGTATTAATAGTTATCTTAAAGTATTTAAAGATTGTGTTAATGCTGATAATAAAGCTATTCCTTTAGTTCAAAAATTATCTGTTGAAGAAATTAAAGCTCGTCTTAAAACTGTTGAAAAACATAGTTTTTATATAACAGATACAGATGATAGTCAATTACTTTCTATGATAGGTTATATTAATAAGACTAGATGTTATAAAGATTCTAATGGAACTATTATTCGTACTGACTTGTATGGATTTAATAATTTCAATTATGATAATCTTATGATTGCTGCTTTACTTAGTTTTTATATGCGTACGAATAGTACGAAAGAACTTATTAATAAGTTATATGAAACTAGTAAAACTATTATTTCTAGTCAAGATGATAAAGATAAATTTAAAACTGATTTTTATCTTAATAGTCTTAGAAAATATAAACTACCATTTACAGGTGTTGATGTAATGCGTATATTTGCTCTTAATAAAGCAAGTGTAGTTGTAGATAGTAAAACAGGTGAACGTAAACCTGTTCCTAAAGGTTTAAAACAAACTTCAATTAATCTTCAATGGTATGAACTTCTAGAATATGAACTTCCTGATATTGATGAAGAAGAAGCTGAACTATATAATGAAATTCCTAGTCTTAAAGGAATGAGTATTAGTCAGCTTAATAAGCTAGTAGATAAATGGGATAGATTTATTCTTGATGAATATATTGAACCTATGATGTATTATAATCTTAATGATGTTTTCATTGTAGCTGAAATAGTTCGTCTTTATCCAGAAGAAATTAAATCTCGTTATGCTATTAGTAAAGCATATGATGTTGATGTTCTTAATTCTAGTCGTAGTAAAACTGCTGATATTCTTTTTGAGAAATTTTATAGTAAGTTTAGTGGTCTTGCTCCCGAACAATGGAAAGGTAAGAAAACTGAAAGAACTGCTATGAGTTTTAAAAAAGTTATTTTTCCTTTTATTAAATTCAAAACTAAAGAACTTCAAGATTTACTTGATAAACTTTATAAAACTACAATTTATAGAGTTAATAAAGATGCTTTTAGTGAGAATGTTAAAATTGGAGATATAACTTATACTCTTGCAACTGGAGGTTTACATAGTCAAGATGTTCCTATGGAGTTATATTCAACTACTCCTTATAGTGATTACTTAACTCCATCCTCCACGGGGGGTGAACCTTTTACCATTTATCATTTTGATGTTGCTAGTTTTTATCCTAGTATAATGGGTGTTCATAAAGTTGCTCCTGCTCATATTAATACAAATGCTTTTTGTAATTTAATTAATTTGATGAAACAAAAACGTGTTGATGTGAAACATAGCGAAGAAGAATACATAGATGGAATTGCTAAAGATATTCTTGCTTTAGTTCTAAAGATTGTCATAAATAGTATTTATGGTAAACTTGGATTTGAAAAAGGAGATTTATATGACCGTCTTGCTGTTCTTAAAGTTACTGTTAATGGACAACTTATGCTTCTCATGTTATGCGAAGCTCTTGAACTAGATAATATTCATATTATTAGTGCTAATACTGATGGTATTATGGTTAAAGTTTATGCTAGTCAAGAAGATAAATTTAAAGAAATTACTACTTGGTGGCAAAATATTACTGGTATGCAAGCGGATAGTGATGTTGTTCATAGTCTTATAGCTCGTGATGTTAATAATTATATTACTCAATTTAGAACTAAAGGTAAGCTTAAAATTGAATCTAAAGGTGCTCTTAATCCTATGATGTATTCTTTGGATTTAACTAAAGGTTATTCTATGCCTATTGTTGCTCAAGCTATTGAAAACTATTTTCTTAAGAATAAACCTGTTATGGATACTCTTCAAGAAGCTACTAATATTCTTGACTTTTGTCTTACTCAAAATGTAGGTAGACAATTTCATGTAGAAGAAACTAAGATTGAAAATGGGCAAGTTACTCATGTTGTTTGTCAAAGATATGTTAGATTTTATGTTTCTAATAGAGGTTATATTATTGAGAAAGTTCATAACGATAATGGTTCTCGTAGTAGAATGGCAGCTGGTTCTGTTGTAACAGTTATTAATAGTCTTGATGATAAAGATATTTCTCTTAGAGATATTAATTTCAAATTTTATTATCAAGAAGCTATGAAGATTATTAATCCTATTAAACTTAAGATTTCTCCTAAAGGTAAAGGTAAAAGTAAAATTAAAAAATATAGTGGTATGTATAATCCTATTTTTAATGAAGATGATTTTGGATGAAAAATATAGTTGAAGAATCATATAGTAAACTTATTAATAAATGGGGTTCTAAAGATTATAAAGGTGTTGGAACTATCCATTGTGTTCAACCTCTTGATTATTCTGAAATTATAAGTAGAGTTATTACTCTGATGAGGAATAAAAATCCTAATCTTAAAATACTTATTGTTACAGATAATTGGAAAAGAAGAACTGAAATTGTTGATGGTCTTAAAAATCATAATATAAATATAGATACTATTAATATTCTTACTCATACTTATGTTAATAGTAGATATAATTATAGTTATGATATTTCTATTGTTGTTGGAGTTAATGAATGGAATCTTTCTTGTAATACAGTTTTTAATCATGCTAGATTTAAACTTATGATTATAACTAAAGATACTATTGATACTGCCAAACTAAAAGAAATTTATACTAATATTCCTCCTATTAATGATAATATAAGTTCTAGTGGTATTAATGCTATGCGGGCTTTACTCCCCGTAGAGGAACACAGAGAGCCAATTTTGTTTGTTAATCAAGATGATATTACTAATTATGATAAATATACTGAATTTATTACTCAAACTATTCAAGTATTTGGTAATCTTGATAATATTAAATGTGCTCGAAATGGTACTCAAGATGGACGTAGTGCTATTCAATATATTACAGAAATAGCTGAATATAATGGCTGGAGTGCCGATATGGATATGACTAATCCTTTTAGTAAACAAATTGATGAATGTTATAATCCTCTTGTTCTTGCTGAACGAGTTAAGACTTTTTATAATATTGTTCGTGAACGTATGCTTATATGTTCTGATAATGTTTGTAAGCTAGAAAGAATAGTTGAAATTATTAAAGATAATCCTGATAAACGATTTCTTATTATTAGTAAGAGAGGTGAATATGCTACTACTGTAACTAAATATATTAATGATAAATTAGGTGAAATTTGTGGTGATTATCATGATAAAATTGAGGATAAAGTTCTAGTTGATAGTAATGGTATTCCTGTTTTGTACAAGTCTGGAAGCAAGAAAGGGACTGCTCGTATAATCAAATCTAAGGCTATTTCCACGCTGAATTTAAAGGCTTTTAATGATGGCTTATTAAGAGTATTATCTATAAAAAATAATTCAACTGACAGCCTAGAAACAAGCGTAGACGAATGGATTTTAACCTCACCTTTATGTGATACAATAGATGAACTTATTTATCGTTATAATAATATTAATTGTAGTCAATCAAAACTTAAAGTACATAAACTTTATATAGCTGGTACTATCGAAGAAGCAAGTCTTAAAAAGGAAAAGTTATCAGTTAACCATGAAGTTATACAGAATGTTAATTCTGATATTAGTGCTCAAAATTTTGATGATATTATTTGCTAGTATAAATATAATAGTTACATTTGTTGTGTAATCAAAATCGCTCTTTGATAGAATGGACGAAGATAAAGAAGTTAAAGTTAATGATACTGCTGTTACTGTTAGTAATAGTGGTATTGAAAAACAACATGGTGTTCAACATTCTGTTGCTCCATATCAGCTTAATTATATGAGTGAAGCTGAAATTGCAAGTCTTGAAGTATTTATCAAACGTGTTATGCGTAGTGATAAATGTGGTATTAAGTCTGTTGAAGATGGTCTTGCTATTGCAATGAGAGCTAAAGACCTTAGACTTCCATTTTCTACTTGCATTGAACATATTCATGTAGTTCAAGGTAAAACAGGTGTTGATGTTCACATTATTAAGGCATTACTTGTCAAAGGCAGCGTGAGTTGGGAAAAAGTAGATAATTATCGCGCTCTGTACGAATATACAGATGGCTTTAATGCTTATGATGAAGATAAACTTCCATCTGACTGTATTAAGTGTCTTACTCCCAAAGAGGCACAAACTAAAAATGCAGAAGATAAAGACCATGAACATATATATGTTTATCCTGTTAAATACTATAAAGATTATAATGGTAATGTATATAAAGAATATCAACTTAATGGTAAGTTTGAAATAGCTACTAATACTGCTGAAGCTAAACAAATTGCTTCTACTGGTAAAGTTCCTGTTTATAGAATACCTGCTGTTCCTATTGATTATATTACTAGTTATCGTTTTTATCGTAAAATTGGAGAACGTAATATGGTTGCTACTGGTGAGTTTACTTATAAAGATGCTATTGTTGCTGGATGTTTTGAAAAAGATACTTATAAGAAATATCCTAAAATAATGATAAGTCATAGAGCATTTGTTTATGGTGCTCGTGAAATTGCTAATGATTTAATTATGGGCTGTTTAAGCACAGAAGAATTAAAGACTATGCAAGGTATTGATTTGAGTAATGAAGATATTATTGATATTACTGAAATTCAATAACATAAACAAACTAGAGAAATTATTATTAAACAAAACAGTCGTATGACTGATATTATTCACTTTTAAATTACAAAAATTATGAAAGACTTTAAGAAAGGTTTGAGTTTTGGTATGGGTATTGTTAATGCTGGTCAAAGAGCAGTTAGTGAAGAACCTGAATTGGTAGTTGTTTCTACTGCCGGTAGTTTCCGTATGACTGCCCAAGTTTCTAAAGCTCTCGGCATTGCTCATGGTGAATATGTAATGTTCATTAATAACTGTGCAAATATTGATAATGCTATTATCAATAAAGTACCCGAAGTTGTTGCTTTCTGTGAAGAACAAGGTTTGGATATTGAATCTCCCGAAGCTGCTATGGCTGTTCATGCTGAATTTGATATTTGGGCTTTGGCTAAAGGTATTGCTGAATTAGACAAGAATGGTAATCCTTGCACTACTCGTGTTCGTATGACTAAGAATGATAAGATTAAGTATGTTAATATTTATTTCCAAGAAACTCTTGAAGGTGCTTTATCTTCTTCTAATGAAGAACTTAAAGCTGCTCTTGTTCGTGAAGGTATTACCGAAGATGAACAGAAAGAACTTTTGATTAGCTGTATTCAAGGTGATGAAGTTGCTAAGATTAAAGGTTCTAAATGTGCTAATACTGCTGCTTTGTCTGGTATTGGTGTAACTCTTAACTTTACTGATTCTAATGTTTGGAAACAGTTGAAAGCTGATATGACTGATGAAGAAGCTACTTCTAAGAATCGTGTTTATACAGTAGATATTGATAACTTGCAAGAAGCTGTTGTTAATAACGGTTATAAAGATATTGTTGTTAAGATTGCAATGCTTACCGAATATAAAGATGAAGAACCTATTCGTATCGGTAAGAAAGCTGAAAAAGAAGAAACTGCTGAATAATCAAATCTTCGTCCTAGAAATATAGTATCTTGAACATAGAGCTGCATTGTTAGTATTGCTAATAGTGCAGCTCTTATTTTATCTAATAATTCTTTTAATTACTTTAATTATGTCGACAGAAAAAGAAATTAAGAATGAAGCTACTGTTGTAGCAAGTGCTGAACAAACTGCTAATGCAGAAGTACAAACTCCTAAAAAACGTAGAGGTAGAGGTATTAATAATGATTTACGTGATGTAACTCGTAAAAAGTTTGATGAACGTACTGATTGTAATAAAGCTAATGGCTTGTTTATTGGTCATCTTGAAGATGTTAAAGTTGATTGGGCTACACTGAAAGATGATGTTCAAGGTATGCCTTCATTTGCTGGTATGAGTATTCCTTATCTTACATTTACTTTTGCTAGTAATCATGAAAATATCAATGAACGTCGTTATGTAACTCAACGTCTTCTTCCTGCTGAAAGTAATGTTGAAACTATTCCCGGAGGTAAAGGTGCTTGGAAAGTTGATAACATTTTCCGCTTTATGAAACATATATATAATGTATTTGTTCTTAAAGGTCGTGATTTAACAGAAGAAGAAATTGATGCTCTTACTTTGCCTTTTGAAGATTTTGATGAAAATATGCAGTATGTACCTGTTGAAGCTGAAGAAGTTATAGCTGGTTATAAGACTGTATTTGAAAATTACGTTAAGTTACTTAACAATAATGGTAAACCTGTTTATAATGATGCTAAAGGTAAACCTATTACTATTTGGATGAAGCTTCTTCGTTTCGTTAAGAATGATGGTAAATGGCGTGCTGTTGTTGGAAGTAAATCTTCATTTGGTGATTTAGGATTTCCTACATTTATCAATGATGGAGTTATTGAACTTTATAAAGAACAATTTGCTCCTAGTTTGCATATTGACCCTTATAAAGAAAGTATTGTTTATCAAAAATCTGCCGAACAAGCTAAACAGCCAAATGTTGCTATGCCTGGTGTTGGTGTAATGCCTGGTGTTCAAACTGCTACTCCTATAAATCCTGTTAGTGGATTTAATGGCGGTGGAGATTTTAGTCCATTTGGTGGTGGTAATGATGCTGCTGGTGCTTTTGTTAATCCAACAGAAGATTTACCATTTTAAAAAATTAAAGTTAGTTAAATAGTTGTATGTAAGAGGATTGGGTACTATTTTAGTACCTAGTCCTCTTTTTTTTATATGTTCACGATAAAGGTCAAATTAGAAATATTATGAAAAGAAATATTAGTAATACTATTTTAACTAAAGATTATATTTTCTCTAAAGTTAGTCAAGTAACTATTTTTAGTGTTTATACTGGAATTAGTGTTGAAGATATACAACATTGTATAGATACAGGAGAATTTATATCTAGTCCTTTTCGTGAAGATACTCATCCTAGTTTTGGTTTTAGATACGATAATAGGAATAAACTTAAAGGAAGAGATTTTGCTGGATATTGGTGGGGAGATTGTATAGATGCTGCTGCAACTGTACTCTCTGAAATTGTTCATAAGCAAATTGATATTTCTATTAAAAGTCAATTTCTATTTGTTCTTAAACATATTGCTTATACTTTTAGAAATATTATTTATGGACAAGATAAAGATGAAAACAACGATTATAATATTGCTAGGGCTATTAGTAATGTACGTAATCATAAACCTATTATTGAACTTGTTACTCGTCCGTGGAATAATTTAGATGCTAAATATTGGGGACAATTTGGTGTTAATCTTAATTTTCTTAATACTCATTTTGTTTATCCTGTTGACCAATTTTATATTAATCGTTCAACTAATCCTATTCCTAAATATTTTTATGATAAAAATAAAACAGATTTATGTTATGGTTACGTTCTTGGACAAGATAAAAGAGGAATAGTTAATGTTAAACTGTATTTTCCAAATAGGAATAAGAAAACTGAAGTTAAGTTTATAACTAATAGTAATACTATTGAAGGAGTTATTAATCTTGAATTAGATAATTATGACGTTATTATTATAACTAAATCTACTAAAGATAGATTAAGTCTTGAATGTTATCTAAAGAGTATTAATCATTCCATCCTCTACGGGGGGTCTACCCTTGAGTCTAAGGCTATTGGTGTTGTAAATATTCCACATGAAACTTATAAACTTCGTCAAATTGAATATGATTGGCTTCGTAGTAAACTTAATCGAAATGGTTTTCTTATTAGTCTTATGGATAATGATAGAACTGGTCTTATGGAAGCTGTGATTCTTAAGAATGATTATGATATTATACCTATTATTATTCCTAAAGAACTTGGTGTTAAAGATTTTGCAGAATTGAGAAGTAGTTATTCTACAAATGTTATTAATGAATTAACTCAACAAGTTGTTAAATATATAGAAGATAATTATGGAGAAGAAACTGAATTTACTTGGGATACGGAAGAAAGTGATACTTTGCCATACTAAAAGTCTAGCTGGTATTACATATACTGTTATGCGTCCAATTACTGAAGAAGATGAACAAAATCTTGATAAATTTGAATATCTTGATATAGATAATAAACGTATTGATAAAAAAGATATTTATTGTTATGGAGAAATTAATCTATCTTCTAATGATGACGTTGAATATATCAAAAAGTTTAGCCTACTTGATACTGATAATGGTGGAACTATTCATAGTAATTTTAATTATCAAGAAGGTTATGCTCTTATTGAAGGAATAGCTAAAACTTATCCTACATTTGATATTATTGAATGGTTTAAATATAATCATTGTCTTATAGGTAAACCAACTCGTATTATTATTTATAAATGTAAGAAAGAAAATCTATGATAATAAAAGGATATGAAGAAAAGCTAGATGATAGAGATGTTAGATATATTAATTATGTTATTGATAAATCTACAATGGCTGATGCAATTGAATCTTATATTAAAGATTTAGATTGTACTACTATTTATCCTGATGGTTCTCGTCCTAGACAAACTATTAATTATGGTTATCGTATTACTCTTTCTAGTATTGAATATATTCTTGATAAACTTTATCTTGTTCTAAAACATCATCCAGAAAAAGCTCAAAGTTATATTGATTATCGTAATAGTATTATTAAAAGAATTATTGATATACATGAAAAAAATCTTGATTTCGAGAGAAGAAACCCAGTACGATATTATAGTAAAGAACCAAGGAAACGCACTAGAAGTGCTAGCAGAGTTAATCAATCAAAAGATGTCTTTACAGGTAAACCCATTGATGTTAGCACCGGTATTGCAAAGGCTATTAAGCCTAAAAAGGAAACGATTGCTCAGCGTAAAGCTAAACTTCTAGGTGGTAAAGCTGTTAGTTTTGCATTTAATGGTTTAAAAATAAGTGAACATAATGAATAAACTTTATCGTAGAAATAATAATGGTGTGCCTACTGTTTGGTGGGCTGAACTTGACAGTGGTACTAATAGTATCACTGTTTTTTATGGTCTTGTTCGAGGTAATATTCGTAAAGAAGTTTATGCTGTTACTCAAAAAGATGGTCAAAAAGAACTTGAAAGTAGATATAATGATAAGATTAAACAAGGATATACATATCTTAATGAACTTTGTGATATGCAGGGTTTACCCCCCGTGGAGGATGGAGATAATGATACTCTATTTAATTTTCTAAATACTTATCTACCTAAAGACCTTAGTAATGGAAACAGTAATCTTCTACTTCCAATGCTTGCTAAAACGTATAATGGTAATGTTTGGAAAAAAGTCAGTTGTATGTATGGTCAGTATAAGATTAATGGTCTTCGTTGTATTGTTACTGCTTATACTCAAAATGATATGTTTAAACCTATTAGGCTTCGTTTCCAAAGTCGTGAAGGTATTACTTGGCATACTCTTAGCTATCTTGAAGATTATTTGCTTGCTACTATTAATACAAATATTATCGACGATATGATTAACGGATTTGCAGCACTTGATGGTGAAGTTTATCTTCCCGGTTATACTGTTAATCAAATTAATCATTTTGTTAAAGATGCTAATTGTGTTGAAAATAAACTTCTTCAATTTTGGTGTTATGATATTATGATGGAAGGTAATCAAACTCATAGAAATACATATCGTTATCATATTAAAATGCCTACTCGCTTTAATAATATTAAAGAACATTATAATAATAAAGAACGATTGATTATTCTTCCTAGTGGATATATTACTAATGATAATGAAGCTATTGACGCTAGAAATCATTTTATTAATTTAGGATTTGAAGGTCTTATACTTCGTAATGCTGAAACTGATTATCAATATGGTAGACGTAGAGCTAATTATATGGAGAAGTTTAAAGATGCTGCTGAGGGAGATTTTATAATTCTTGATATTTATAAAGAAAAGAAACGTGATTTACCTATTCTTCTTTGTAAAAATGATATTAATAATGAAAAGTTTGAAACTCGTTTAAGCACTAGTCATATTGTTCAACAGGAAGTTTTATTCGATTCTCAATCTTATATTGGTAGAACTGTTCATATAGAATATGGCGAACGAAGTGGTGTTTCTAGAGTTCCGTTTCATATTAAAACTGTTGTTATAAATGGAGATACTAGATTATAATGTAATTAAGAATAATAATTTTGATAGAACTAAATCTTATTTTAGTTGTTATTATAAATCTATTATTCTATTTACTGATTATGATGCTAAAAGTTATAATTTTGCTATTAGATATAATGATTATACTAGAAATAATGAACTTTATGTGATTTTGTATAATGATAATAGAATTAATAATAGTGTTCCTATTATTCGAGATGCTAATACTGGATTTAAATTATATATTCCTAATAAAGTTATTAGACTTCTCGATACAAGACTACGTAATTCTTTTGTTATGTCTAAAGATGATTTTAATATTAATGTTAAGTTTGTAGAAGAACGTAATGATTTTTGTATTATTTATCATATAGATATTGAATAAGGTGAAGCCTAGTACACAATATGATGTGCTAGGCTTTTCTGTTTGTTAGAGGTCTAAAACTATACAGAACACGCTCGTAGATATGATTCTTTTTGCCTGTATTCGATTTTATATATCTAAATGATTAATCTATCACGATAAGATTTGCGTGTCATAATGAGCCTTAAAATGCGTCATTCTCACTATGATATTTAACATTAAATTCAGCATCATTATTACTAGTAAATTCCTATTATATTTTTATATTTGTCTTGATAAACAAAAACAAATTATTATGAATATTAATAAAGTTACTATTGTTGGTATTAAAGGATTTAAAGGAAGTGGTAAAGATACAGTTGCTTCTATGATTAGTTATATCCTTCATGATGGTATTATGAAAGCTAATTATGATACTTGGCTTCTTTATCATAAAAATGGGTTTGTTGAAAATGATGAAATAATTATTCATTTTGCTGATAAACTTAAAGATGATATTGCTGCATTTTGTAATATTGACCGTAAACTTCTTGATAGACAAGATATTAAAGAAGAAAATTATTATAATTTTAAAACCGGTATTGTTTCTACTAATATTAAAGAAGCTACTTATGTTGTAGATAAATGGAATGATGCTATATTAAAATATAATGACTTATCTTCATATCTTGTTTTATATAATAATAATGTTAGTATTAAAATTAGAGTTCTTCTTCAATATTATGGTACTAACATTATTAGAAATCATTTTTGGAGAGAAGCTTTTATTCGTTATACTATGAATAAAGCATTTGATATAAGAAATAGTAAAGGACAATGTATCATAGCTGATGCTAGATTTGATAATGATGAATGTAAAGCTATTAAAGATTGTGGAGGAATGATAATTAGAGTAAATAGAAAATCTAGTAATGATAATCATGAAAGTCACGAAAGTGAACAAATAACAATTAATAAAGATGATTATGTTATTGATAATACTGGTACTCTTGTTGGTCTTTTCTATAAAGTTCTTAAATTTGTAACTGATTATATGGTATGAAATTACATCCTATTTTTGGTATAAATGCTCTTGCTAGAGTTTGTATATGTTGTGGTAAAGTTATTGGTTATACTCCACTTGGAAATTCTGTTGAAAAAGATGCTAGTAAGAGTAAACAAATAGCTGAAGCTATTGTATGTAAAGAATGTATAGATAAGCTTGATAGTGAAACTTGCTTTATAGCTTGTGACATGGATAAAGATAATTATATAACTGCTACTTATGATACTTTATGGATTAGAAATAAAGGTCTTAAAGAATTTTTTAAAGAGCTTGATTCTATACAACCTATTAATATTATACCTAAAGAACATTTTTATAGTATATTTGGAAATGTAGTTAAAGATTTTTATAATAATCAAGAAGATGAAAATAATTGAACCTAAAGTTGAACTTTGGCAACAAGGAGATGATGCTAAAACTCATGTTGCTAGATGCGCAAGAGTTTGTTATGGTAGAGCAACAGGTAATGATGAAGCTACTATTAAACGACTTATTAATGATGAACATTGGAGTATGTTTCGTCATGGAACTTATTATATAATAGCTAATGATAGTGATAAAACTTTAGAAACTATTATTATTAATTATGCTAATACTATTGGTTTTAGTTATCATTATAATAAACATGTTTTTCATATAACTGTCAATGGTAATTGGGTTTTAGACCATAAAACACAATTTGGTTATCTATCTAAATATATTGTTCCTATTGAAGATTTTTGTAATACTGAAATAGGATTTCATATGATGAGATATACTTTTTGTATTGATACACAAATTAGTACTTCTCGTGAATTAAACCGCGTTAGTCCTAATAGTATTGCTGAAAAATCAACTAGATATGTTTATGAAGATGGAAGTATTTGTAGACCTCATTGGATAAGCAAAGAAGAAGCTGAATTATTTAATAATGATAATAATATTATTTTAAATGAAGCTATAAATGCTGATTTAAATGAAGCTATAAATGTTTATCTTAATGGATGTAAAAGAGATTTTGAAGAATATAAAATTCTTGTAGATAAATATAAAATCCGTCGTCAAGATGCTCGTGGTAAACTTCCTCTTGATACTGCTACTAGATGTATTTATACATATTCCGTAAGAGAATGGCGTCATATTATTGATTTACGTTATTATGGTACTACTGGTACTCCTCATCCTAATTGTATTATTATAGCTGGTATGATTAGAAATAATTTAATGGAACTTGGATATGACTTCAGAGATTGATAAACTTAAACATTTTCATATTGAAGATTATAGTGGTATTTATTTTACTGATGAGTTAAATGCCGGTGAAGAATTTCTTTAT
>UMCQ01033070.1_pt1 | contig 26583 bp, 25 predicted proteins | sample 1964271 | NCBI WGS metagenome assembly UMCQ01 (sample SAMEA4835972, study PRJEB28245) | human gut metagenome | biome: gut microbiome; material: fecal sample | place: Denmark | collected 2008
GAAGAAATGAAAAAATGTTCTACCGTAGCCTCCAAAACCGATCCGCACGGAGCTGAAAGTAGAACAAAAACAGAGAAAAATGAAAAAATGTTCTACCGCGGAGTCCAAAATCGTGGCTCACGGAGCCGAAAGTAGAACAAAAACAGGAAAAAAAGAAAAAATATTCTACCGCAGAGTCCGAAACCTATCCATGCTGAGCTGAAAGTAGAACAAAAACAGAGAAAAATGAAAAAATGTTCTACCGTGGAGTCCAAAATCGTGCCGCGAGGAGCTGAAAGTAGAACAAAAACAGGAAAAAAAGAAAAAATGTTCTACCGCCACCTCCAAAAAAGCCCCGCGCGGCCCTGAATAATGAACGGAATTCTCGCTTCGCTTCGCTGCGAATTCCCTCGATCTAAATCAAAAAGGACAAGATTCCCGGTTTCCCGAGAATCTTTTTCCAATAGTATATAAGGAACAGATGCTCACTGTGCTCGCATCTGGTTTACATAATTCACGCCTTGCCATCTCCAGTATCATATCCCACCGCACCCATCATCCCCATTCATAAACAGTCATAACCGTTCAAGATAATGAAACTTTTTGACGTTTTTTGATTGCTTTTTCTCAAACGCCATGTTATTATACTATCGGAAGGTGATGAAAGTGCTTGCAGAAGAAAGACAGCAAATGATTTTGCAAATGTTGAAGGAAAACAAAGTCGTCAAGCTTCAGGAAATCTGCGAAAAGTCCGGCTGCTCGGAATCATCCGCCAGAAGGGACTTCCAGCTGCTTGAAGAAAAGAATCTTTTGGTCAGGGTGCACGGCGGTGCCAAAATCAAGTATTCATTGTCGAGCGAACTGGACATGACCGGCAAGGCGACACGCAATACTTCTGAAAAAAATGCGATTGCGCATGCTGCGGCAAAACATATTCAGCAGGATGACGTGATTTATCTTGACGCCGGCACTTCAACTCTTGCAATGGTTCAATATCTTGAACCGGAACAGAAACTGACGGTTGTCACGAACGGCGTCATGCACGCATCCATGCTTGCCGACAAGGACATCAGGACGATTCTGATCGGCGGCGAACTCAAAAATACGACAAAGGCCATCGTTGGCGTTGAAGCGATCAACTCGCTCAAGAAGTACCGATTCAACAAAGTTTTCATGGGGATGAACGGCATCCACCCTCGTTATGGCTACACCACCCCTGATCCCAACGAAGCTGCCGTCAAGCAGGTTGCGATGGAACAAAGCGAACAGTGCTACGTGCTTGCTGACCATACGAAATTTGATGAGGTCTCGTTCGTCAAGGTTGCTGACGTTTCGAAAGCACGAATCATCACCACGCAGTTGTTTCCAAAGATAAGCAGTCAGTACAATAAGCAGACAACGATACAGGAGGTAGAAAAATGATTTATACGGTGACGGTCAACCCCTCAATCGATTACATCGTTCAGCTCAAGAACCTGACATTGGGCGAAGTCAATCGCATGGACTATGACAACAAGCTCCCGGGGGGAAAAGGCATCAATGTTTCGCGCATCTTGAAAGAGCTCGACGTGGAAAATACAGCGCTCGGCTTCCTGGGCGGTTTTACCGGCAGATTCGTTGAAGAATCGCTTGAAAACGTCGGTTTGAGCACGAGTTTTACGCATATTAAGGAAGACACGCGCATCAACGTTAAAATCAAGGCAGAAGAAGAAACTGAAATCAACGGCCGCGGTCCGGTGATTTCTGAAGAAGAATTGGTCGAGTTCAAAAAGCAGTTTGAAAAATTAGAAAAGGGCGACGTCGTGATTTTTGCGGGCAGCCTTGCACCGAATCTTGATGATGATTTTTATGCGGAACTGATTGACGTGATTCGCGAAAAGGGCGCGGATTTCGTGATCGACACGACGTGCGAAAGCTTGATGAAGACGCTTGAAAAGAAGCCGCTTGTCGTTAAGCCGAACAATCACGAATTGGCAGATCTTTTCCACGTTGAACTGAAATCGATGGATGACGTTGCGAAATACGGCAAGAAACTTTTGGAGCTTGGCGCACAGCACGTCTTGATTTCAATGGCAGGCGACGGCGGCATGATGATTACAAAAGACAAGGTCTATCGTTCATATGCGCCAAAGGGTACGGTCATCAACTCGGTTGGTGCCGGTGATTCGATGATCGGCGGATTTACCGGAACCTTTGCCAGGACGGGCGACGTTTTGGAAGCATTCCGTTACGGTCTTGCCTGCGGTTCAGCCACTGCATTTTCCGAAGACCTTGCAGACAAGAATAAGATCAACGAAATTTTGCCATTGATCAAAATCGAAGAATATAAATAAGGAGGGAATATCTCATGGACATTCGCGAACTGTTAAGAACAGACCTGATGATCATGGATCTTAAGGCTCAGACAAAGGCTGAAGTCATCGATGAAATGGTCCACAATCTGTTTGAAAAGGGCGTCATCAAGGACGAAGAAGCATATAAAAAAGACATTATCAAACGTGAAGAAGAAGGTTCGACCGGAATGGGCGACGGCATTGCCATTCCGCATGCGCACAACGAAGCCGTCAACGAACCGGCTGTAATGTTTGCCAAGAGTCAGGCAGGCGTTGACTACGACTCGCTTGACGGACAGCCTGCACATCTCTTCTTCATGATTGCAGCTCACGAAGGCGGCGACAACACTCACCTTCAGGCTTTGGCAGCATTGTCTCAGGTATTGATGAATCCTGACGTTACGAGCGCTTTGAAGTCCGCCGATACGCCTGAAAAGGTTCAGGCAATCTTTGCTGATGCGGTTGCAAGGAAGGAAGCTGAAAACAAGGCTCAGGAAGAAGCTGAAAAGCAAGCGGACAACGCACCTGCAAGCGATCGTCCGTACATTGTTGCCGTCACGGCCTGCCCGAACGGCATTGCGCATACGTACATGGCAGAAGAAAACCTCAAGAAGGCTGCTGAAAAGCTCGGCGTTGATATCAAGGTCGAAACGAACGGCTCGGAAGGCGTCAAGCACCTTCTTTCAGATTCGGAAATTGCGCGCGCAAAGGGCGTCGTCATTGCTGCCGACAAGAAAGTCGCAATGGCTCGCTTCAACGGTAAGCAATTAATTTCAAAACCCGTAACGAGCGCCATCAAAAATCCTGAAGAACTGATTCAAACGATTCTTGACGGCAAGGCTCCTGCATACAAAGCAGAAGCGGGTGAAGAAGAATCATCTTCTGCATCTTCAAACGACACGGTCTGGGGCAGCATCTACAAGCAGCTGATGAACGGGATTTCTCATATGCTTCCGTTCGTTATTGGCGGCGGGATTCTGATGGCTATCTCATTTATCGTTGAACAGTACATGGGCGGCGCAAAATCGCCTGCATTCATCTTCTTGAATAATGCCGGCAACATGGCCTTTGCCTTCATGGTTCCGGTTCTTGCCGGATACATTGCCGAAGCCATTGGCGATCAGCCGGCCCTGATGCCAGGTTTCGTCGGCGGTTTCATGGCAACCGTCTACTCCGGCTCGTTCGGCGGCGCATATACTGCTAACGTCATGTCCGATGCCAAATCCGCAGCCGGCTTCCTTGGCGGTATCGCAGCCGGTTTCATTGCCGGCCATATGATGAACGGCTTGAAGAAGCTCTGCAAGAACCTGCCGAAGTCAGTCGAAGGCATGAAGCCGATGCTGATCTATCCGATTTTAGGCTTGCTGTTCATCGCACTGATCATGTACTTCATCGTCAACCCGATCTTCTCAACGATCAACGTCTGGATCACGAACTTCCTGAATCACCTCGGCACGGGCAATGCCGTCCTGCTCAGCCTGATTCTGGCCGGCATGATGTCCATCGACATGGGCGGTCCCTTCAACAAAGCCGCATACGTCTTTGCATCCGGTGCCTTCGCAAACGATCCGCATTCAACGGCCGCAGCAGGCTTGATGGCTGCAGTCATGGTCGGCGGCATGGTGCCTCCGTTCGCAACTGCGCTTGCAACAGTGCTCTTCCCTAAGAAGTTCACGGAACAGGAACGCCGCGCCGGCGTCTCCAACTGGGTTCTCGGCTTCTCCTTCATCAGTGAAGGCGCGATTCCGTTCGCAACGGCCGATCCAGGTCACGTGATTCCTTCCTGCATCGTCGGTTCTGCCGTTTCAGGAGCTCTCATCGGCTTGTGGCACGTATCCGTTCCCGCACCGCACGGCGGCTTCTGGGTAACGCCGCTTGCAAACAACCCGCTCGGTTACATCCTTGCCGTTGTCATCGGTACGATCGTTGCCGGACTCATCCTCGGCTTCTGGCGCAAGGATGCTGATGAAAAATAAATGATTGACGGGACTTCTCCTTGAGAAGTCCTGTTTTTGTGCTGAAGTGCCAAAAAACGAACTGCCGTACCTTTTGAATGGGACCGCCGGTTTTGGGAGACAGGATATAATATAGAGCGTAGGGGGTGGTGCTCCCCTCGCTTTATCCGTGGTTGTTTTGATTTGATTATTTCAGATCGAGCTCCTTTCTCCTTTATACAAAGGTTTTATAAAGCAGTCGATTGTTTCGGTTGCTTTTTTTGTCAAATGCAGTGCGTTGATGGCTGCTGATCGCGCGTCCTACGAAGTAGACAAAAAACGAGTGAAATGTCGAAATTTTGTCTACCATAGCCTCCAAAAAGGCCACGCGCGGCCCTCAAAGTAGACAAAAAGCGAGCGAAATGCCTGAATTTTGTCTACCGCCACCTCCAAAAAGGCCCCGCGCGGCCCTCAAAGTAGACAAAAACTGAGCAAAATGCCTGAATTTTGTCTACCGTAGCCTCCAAAATCAGCTCGCGCGGCCCTCAAAGTAGACAAAAAGCGAGCGAAATTCCTAATTTTTGTCTACCGTAGCCTTCAAAAAGGCCACGCGCGGCCCTCAAAGTAGACAAAAAACGAGCGAAATGCCTGAATTTTGTCTACTGCTGCCTCCAAACCCGGCGCGCCCGACCTCTGAAGTAGACAAAAACGGAGCAAAAAGCCTGAATTTTGTCTACGCCGCCACCCCCAAAACCCCTCAACTCAATCTGTCGGAATTCTCGCTCGCTGCGAATTCCCCCAATCCAAATCAGAAAGGACAAGATTCTCGGCAGGCCGAGAATCTTCTTCCGATAAATCAATAAGGAACAGATGCTCACGTTGTTCGAATCTGATTTTTGTTGACAGCATGTCTATGTATTCATAGCTTTTTTGTATATAATGTAATGACAAAATGTTGACAAAAAGAGCATTCTTATATACGATATCCTTGAATGGAGGTGTTCCATATGTCAACAACGAATTTAAACATCAGAACAGATAAGGATGTCAAAGAGAAAGCAGAGAAAATTTTCAATGAACTTGGATTAAACATGACCAGTGCCGTAAATATTTTTCTGAGAACTGCTATTCGTGAACGCGGCATTCCGTTTGAATTGAAATTGGACGTGCCGAACGAAACGACGATTGCAGCGATTGAAGAGGGGAGGAAAATGGCTTCCGATCCATCTTCACCAAGATATTCCAACATTGATGAATTGAGGGATGCGCTTGAAAAATAAGTACGATATTCAATTCACCGGTCAGTTTAAGAGGGATTTCAAGCTTGCGAAAAAGCAGCATAGGAATCTTGATAGATTGTTTAAAGTGATTGATGTTTTAGCGGCTGGCGGCACATTGGATTAAAAGTACAGAAATCATGCTCTTACGGGTAATTACAAGGGCACATGCGAATGTCACGTTGAACCGGATTGCCTGCTCATCTATGAAATTCGCCAAGACGTGCTGGTCCTGTTTCTTTACAGGCTAGGCACACATTCTGAATTGTTTTAAAAAGCACGTTGGAATTTGCCGACGTGCTTTTTTGTTTCATGAAAATGCAGTGCCGCATCCCGAATTTGTTTGATATAACTAAATTAGGAAATATTAATCTGATCAGAGAGAAGATGAAGGAAGACGGCGATTACTACTGTAGCGAAGAGCAGTTTCGAAAACTTAAAAAAGAAGTCGAACATGCCAAAGCGGAGGTTGAATTCCTGAAAAAATTGTTGCCATCAGAAGTAAATGGTGGTAGTCGCTGTTTCAATATAAAAGGGTTCTCGCTAAAAAGGCCGCTTCGTGCGAAGTAGCCTTTTTAGCAAGCATTGATTTTCATTTACATTATTTTTGTATGTATATTACAGAACACCCAATTCTTTTAGAATTGTATCAACTTCCGTCATGGGATTACAGTCAACATCTCCCCACTTAATATTTATGGAGTTAAAGTGTTCCGTCAATTTTTTGATATTTTCGCCTGCTTTCTTTAAGTATGGTCGGATCTTTTCTGAAATATCCATATTTTCTTTATATCCTGGTATATATTTTGCTAATTCTTTTTTTGGATCCTTACTATCCTCAAACGGGTGGGTAGTATACTTAAAATGTAAAATAAACCAAACCTCGATGCAAGGATTAGATACAATGAATTTGATATTTTTTGATGATTTTTGCAAACTTTTTATTTTTTGAATTTTTTGAGGATCGCAATCTAAATCTAAGACAATATAGGCTTTATCTCCATTTTTAGTATTAAGACCATTGGCAGTCTATGCTTTTTTCATAGATCTGAGCATCCTGGATGGATCTGTATCTAATCCTGTCTTTACAAATCTAATTACATAATTGCCATGTTGTTCATTGAAGGAGCTAAAATATAACTGTTCAGTCTTGTTTTTTCCTTCACCTGTAATCAGCATTACGGGTTTTCTGTGCCGCTGGACATTGTTTCTTTTTTTCTTTTTAAAGTTTCTTTCAGCCATCTACAGAACCTCCCCCGTCTTCATAAACGGAATTGCCCCATACCTTCCCATCAGATATCCTTTTTCAATATTTTCCGTTTTGCGAACTGAAAATTCGTCAAGTGAGTATAAATCCGTTACGCCGTTTTTGGAGTCTTTTTCCGTAAAATAGATTTGATCTCTTCTAAACATATTCAAGGACAAAATGCTTGTTTCATGTGTTGTTACGATCAATTGAGATCCGCTTTTGTTTATATCCGGATCTCTGAAAAGGTTCATTATAAATTTTACTAGGCTCGGATGCATGCTTTTGTCGATTTCGTCTAAAATAAGCGTTTTTCCATTTTCAAAAGAATCTTTTAACAGTGGGGCATAGAAGAATAAAAGTTGTGTGCCTAATGATTCTTCCTGAAAATCAAGCGGAAATTCTGTCTTTTTTCCATCGTCATCTGTAACAGTGTGGCTGGTAGTAATTTCCAAATTATAATGCTTTCCTTCGCTTGGTGTTATTACCCTGTCCTGGACAATGAGCTGAAATGGAAGATTTTCAACAACTTCTTTTGATTTTATCTCAATGTTGCTGATGTTGATATCTGCTTGTTGCAGTAATTTTTTTGTAAAATCAATATATTCATGGTTCTTGTCTGTGCGATATTTTTCAAGGGATACTCCGCTTAGACTTGTTACGTCCGTAAAAGTATCGATTGATCTTGCAAGCCATTCAAACGGAATTTTTGTGCATTCAACGTTCCAAGCAGTAGCAGTTGACAAAAATAGCTTATTTGGGGTGTTCATCTGGTATGCAGCTTCAAATTTCGTTTTATATGTTCTGTTAAACTTAGGATCTTCGTTTTCGGTTATATCAAATAATAATGTCGGTTTTGACGAGTTGTATCTGTACAAATACTCTTCAACAATCTTCTCAGTGGTTGCGCTGAACCCGTAAATATATTTTTTGCCGTCTTTTGCGATGAATGTGAATTCAAAAGAAGAGGGCTTTTTTCTGGATTCGTAATCAAGTTTAAATGGAATTACAGGAAGGCTGTCAGTAACTTGAATATTGTTTGAATTTCTTATCATTATCAGGGAAATAGTTATCGCTTTAAATAAGCTGCTTTTGCCAGAAGCATTCGCTCCATAAATCGCAATGGAATTTACGGCTTTATACTTTCCTTTTTTTATGATGTTTTCAGAATGCTCTTTGGTTCTTGAAGGCTCAAGGCTCAAATAAACTTTGTCTCTGATGGATGAGAAATTCTCGACAGTAAATTGAATCAGCATATGATGACCTCCTTTTAAAATGCTTTCCTATGCTTATCATATGCTTCTTAAGTCCTATTTTCAACATTATTTTGGCGTTTTTTGCAATTTCCCCACACATTTCCTCATAATAATGCACAATACGCAAAAAAAGCGCCCCGACCCCGTCGCAGCGCTTCCTATCATCCATCATTTCACGCTGGCAGCCATCTTGACCAGCGTATCGATATTCTTTCCCTTCAACGTATACAAAACGTTGCCCTTGTTCCACGTCAGCACGTTTTCGCTGGCGGTTGCTTCAAGCTGTCCGCCGCCTTTTGTACTTGGTGCCGGCAGGTAGTATCGTTCAAGCAGGTCAACGACGTGTTGTGCTGTCGGAACAGGATCTTCGCCAACGACTGCACTCGCATGAACGACGAATGACCATCTGCCTTCGTTCCATTGCAGGTATCGTTGTCCCGCACCCGAGTCCATGACGCCGCTGATGCCGTGTCCAAGATCGACTGTCGGCAATCCGCTTGAGCTGTCTGATGGCTGGTAAGGCACGTCGTTTGCGGCTGCGCTCTCGCTGTCATAAGTCTTTTTGACAAACGTTGCGTAAGGCACGTGTCCGCTGATCGCCCCGTCATTCAATCCGTAGAGGCTGTAGCTTACGATGTAGTCAACGGAGAAATTGTTCGCATCGCCGGTATAACGCATGTTCAAATATCCGGGTGCCGAATCGAGTCCGTTTGAGCTCGGAAGCAGGATGTTTCCTAAGTTGTTTCGTATTGAAGCATTAAGTTCTGATAATCGTTTGTTGTTTAAATCCAGTGTCGGAGAAGACGTTGATGTTTCTCTTGCCTCGAGGTTTGAGCCGGAACTCGAAGAAGCGTCAGAAGCTGAACCGGCACTGGAAGTTGAGGCATCTTTTTTGACGGAGCTTGATGATTGTGACTTCTCTTGAGATTTTTTCGTCCTGACTGACGATACCGAACTTGTTTTTTCGCTTTCGTTTGAAGTTTTTTCACCTTTTTTTTGATTTGAGCAAGCCCCTAAAATCAAGCATGAAACAAGCAAAATTCCGAAAAGCTTCAATTCTTTTTTCATATATACCACTCCTTTTTTGTAACCGCAACCTTTAAATGTCGATAACCCTTATTTTACCTATAATGATACTCCTTTTAGTTAGTGTTTGATATAAATAAATTGTGAACTAAAATATAACATTGAATAATATTTATGAATGCTGAAATTAAAGTAGGGCAAATTTACCCTACTTTCCGTATTTTAATGTGGTAGAATATTTTTTATAAGACCTTGATAGAAATTAGAAAGATTATCGATAATGCGTCATCAATTATTTGCATTGCATTACAGTTATATAAGAATCGATAATTCGATTGGCTATTTTTTGAAAAACTATGTAAATTAAGAAAACACCTGTCTTGAATTATGTTAAAATGGTGAGAGTAATCTACATATGAGGAGAAGTGAAATGAACGACAACAATAATGAAGAAACAGTTATCGATTTATCCCAACTGTTCGGAGCTGTCAGGAAAAGCATTGTCAGCATTATCATCTGGGGCATCGCAGGCTTGCTGGTGTCCTTATTTGCGACCTTTGTTTTGATGACTCCAAAGTACAGTTCGACGATCGATATTTTGGTCAATCAAAAAGCAGATAACACCCAGATGCAGTACACGGCACAACAGGCCGACTTGCAGGCAATCAATACTTATAAGGACGTCTTGCAAAAATCAGTCATCTTGGCTCCTGTCGTCAAAGAAGTCAGAGAACGCGACAACTATCAAGGATCCGTCGGTACTTTGCAGCAATCGATGTCGATTACCAATCAGGAAAATTCGCGTGTTATAAGCGTAACCGTAACCGACACGAATGCCTATACGGCTGCCGATCTTGCCAATACGATCGGCAAGGTTTTCGCCAAGAAGATCCAGACAATGATGAAAATTGACAACGTTACTATAGTCACTAAAGCAACAGCTAATACCAGCCCTGTTTCACCAAGCAAGTTTAAGAATGCTTTGATTGGCTTAGTGCTTGGATTATTGATCGGCGTTGTGATTGCCGTCATCAAAGAACTTCGCGATACGACCGTCAAGGATACGGATTTCTTGACCAAGGAACTCGGTTTGACGAATCTTGGCGCCATTTACCACATCAGCAGCGACAACCAGGATTACGGCTTGGTCAAAATCATTGAAAAGAACGAAAGCGTTTCGGAAAATGGCGATGAACATCGTGTTCGTCGTCGCGTTTAGATTAGCGGAGGTATGAAATGTCATTGTTTAAGAAAAAGAAAAAACATCTTGAAACTACAACAATGGATTACGGCGTTCGCATGATTACCGTGTCCAAGGCAGGTTCCGCCAACACGGAGCAGTTCAATACGATTCGCACGAACATCGAGTTCTCAAGTGCCGACGAACAGTTCAAATCAATCATGCTGACGTCATCGATGGCTTCTGAAGGCAAATCGACCATTGCGGCCAACTTGGCCGTTTCGTTTGCTCGTCAAGGCAAGAAAACGTTGCTGGTCGATTCCGACTTGAGACGTCCAACGCTCAACGCGACATTCAGTATCGCTGATCCGAAGGGATTGACGAACTTTTTGACGGAAAAAGACATGCCGGCAAATGCCGTGATTTATAAGACGACGGTTGATAACCTGAGCGTTATGCCGAGCGGTCCGGTGCCTCCCAACCCGTCAGAATTGATCGGATCGCGGAAAATGGCCGGCTTGATCAAGGCTTTGGAAGATAACTTTGATCTTGTGATCTATGATGCCCCACCGTTATTAAGCGTAACCGATGCTCAGCTGATTTCGACACGTGTTGATGGGACGGTGCTTGTCGTTCGAGAAGGCAAAACTGAAAAAGAGGCTTTGCGTCAGGCAGTCGGATTGTTGAATCACGTCAATGCCAAAATTATCGGGACGATTTTCAATGACGTCAAAGGATCATCCGGCAGCGGCTATTATGGATATTACGGCTACTATGGATATTATGGGAAAGAAGACAAGAAATAATGCGATTTGACAAGATTGTTGACCTGCATTGTCACATCCTTCCCGGGATTGATGATGGTTCCAAAAATTTAGAAACGTCTTTGAAACTTGCTGAAGCAGCGGTTGCGGACGGCGTGACGCATATTTTGGCGACGCCGCATCATCTTGACAATGACTATGTCAATCACAAAGATGACGTCATCAAAGTCTGTGATGATTTTCAGACCGAACTTGACAACAGGGATATCCCGTTGACGGTCTTTCCCGGGCAAGAAGTTCACATCAACGGTGATCTGATTGAACGTTACGATGATCTTTTAGGCATTGATGAGCAGAAACGCTACATGTTGTTGGAATTTCCGCACGGTGACGTTCCAGGCTATGCGGAACAGCTGATTTTTGATTTGAAGCGTAAGGGGACGATTCCTGTAATCGTTCATCCTGAAAGAAACAAGAAGATTCAGGACAATTTGGACATTTTATATGACTTCATCTCAAACGGTGCCTTGGCACAGGTTACCGCAACAAGCTATGTTGGAGGCTTTGGCGAGCACGTTGCACAGATTTCGCATGACATGGTTGAACACAATCTTGTTCAAGTCGTTGCTTCCGATGCTCACAGCTTGCCGGGCAGAAAGTTTGTTTTGAGCGAAGCATTGTACCAGATTGCTGAAGATTTTGGGAAAGAAAAGGCAATTGAGTTTGAGAGCAATGCAGAAAAGCTGATTAACGGTGACTATGTTGTTGCACGTGACTATTCGCCGATTAAAAAGAAGAAAAGATTTTTGTTTTTTTAAGTAATAATTGTTTGTTTTAACTTGGCGTTGTTATTAGGACAACCCCTTTAGTTTAGTTATGCTATGGCGGAGAGGATCGATTACAGCGATGAAGAAAGGTTCAGAAAAATTTGAACATTGGAAGTTAATTTCCGTGTATTTGGTAATTTATGATATTTTTGCAGTAAATGTTTCATATCTTGCTGCATTATTTTTTAGGTTTGATATGCATATTTCAAGTATTCCGCCAGAATACCTGCATGCGTTCATCAAATTTGCACCGATTTATACGATTTTTTCATTGTTTGTATTCCATATTTTGAGGCTGTACAACAGCCTATGGCAGTTTGCGAGTTTTGATGAGCTGAATCGCATCATCATTTCTTCAATTTTTACGACCCTTTTCCAGGCAGCATTCATGACGATTTTGATGATACAGATGCCGATTTCGTATTACGTTTTTGGTGCGTTTCTCCAGTTTGCCATGATTGTCGGTATTCGTTTCAGTTACAGATATATTAAGTTGGAAAGAAACCGCCGTTATAATAATCAGGCCGCCGTCCACAACGTTATGATAATCGGTGCTGGTGCTGCTGGCAAGACGATCTTAAGAGAGATGCGCAATTCCCAGGGAATGTCTGGCAAAGCGTGCTGTGTAATTGATGATAATCCCAATAAATGGGATCGAACCATGGAAGGCGTGCCGGTTGTCGGCGGCAGGGATTCGATTATGAATGCCGTTAAAACATACAACATCGATCGAATCATGTTCGCTATCCCATCGGCTTCGACCGAGGATAAGCGAGACATTTTGAATATCTGTAAAGAAACAAAATGCGAACTCAAGAGTTTGCCAGGAATCTATCAGCTTGCCAATGGCGAAGTTTCGTTGAGCAAGATGAAGGCTGTCAATGTTGAAGATCTTCTTGGAAGAGATCCCATTAAAGTTGACATGGCAGAGGTCTTCAGGCAGCTTACCGGAAAGACAATCCTTGTTACAGGTGGTGGCGGATCAATCGGCAGCGAATTATGCCGGCAAATTGCAGCACATAATCCGAAGCAGCTCATTATCTTTGACATTTACGAGAACAATGCCTATGCCATTCAGCAGGAACTTGTCCGTAAGTATGGCGATAAGCTCAATCTTGTGACGCTGATAGGGTCCGTTCGTGACAGCCGTCGCCTGGACATGATTTTTGACAAGTATCGTCCCGACATCGTTTATCATGCCGCAGCGCACAAGCATGTTCCTCTGATGGAGACAAGCCCCAACGAGGCAATCAAGAACAATGTCGTTGGCACATACAAGGTTGCCTACATGGCACTTAAGTATGATGTTGAAAAGTTTGTTCTCATCAGTACGGACAAGGCCGTCAACCCGACAAACATCATGGGTGCAAGCAAGCGTCTTTGCGAAATGGTTATCCAAAGCATGGAAAGAATCAGCGAGAACGATAATTTTGACTCTCTTCCGTTGCTTCATGATCATAAAAAAGATGGTTTGAAAGAAGAAAAACCAAAAGCAACTAAGACAAAGTTCGTAGCTGTTCGTTTCGGCAATGTTTTGGGGAGCAATGGCAGTGTTATCCCGCTTTTTAAGAAACAGATTGCAGAAGGTGGCCCAGTAACGGTTACTCACCCAGACATTATTCGTTATTTCATGACCATATCTGAAGCTGTCAGTTTAGTGCTTCAAGCTGGTACATACGCAAAGGGCGGGGAGATTTTTGTGTTGGATATGGGGTCTCCTGTCAAGATTGATACCTTGGCAAGAAATTTGATCAAATTGTCAGGACATGAACCAGATGTCGATATTCCGATTGTTTATACGGGTCTTCGAAGCGGAGAAAAGCTGTATGAAGAAAAGCTCATGAAGGAAGAGGGCCTAAAGAAGACTAAAAATGAGTTGATTTTTATCGGTCAGCCGATTCCGTTTGATATGGACAACTTCTTTAAAGATCTTGAAAATCTGTCACAGGCAAGCTATCAGAATAGCGAAAGCATTGTATCAATGGTTGAGAAAGTAGTTTCAACATTCCATCCGGTTGGCGCACATCCGACTGGCAAGGAAGAAATTTATCAGAAATGATGTACTGATTCAGAGAGGAACTCATAAATGGCATTGAAACTTATGTATATAACAAATAATCCTGAAGTAGCTGAAATTGCACAAAATTACGGCGTAGATCGTATTTGGATTGATATGGAATATAAGGGAAAGGATGAGCGACAAAAGGGCTTGGATACCGTCAAGAATCATCACACGGTTCAAGATATCAGAAATGTTCGCCCTGTAATCAAGGAATCAGAATTATTAGTTCGGATAAATCCATGGGATGACGATCACAGTCCAAATGAAATCGATTCTGTTATTGAAGCAGGTGCTGACATGATTATGCTTCCTATGTGGAAAACAGTTGCTGAGGTCGATAAATTTACGAAATTTGTAAATGGAAGGGTCAAAACAACGTTGCTTTTGGAGACAAAAGAAGCGGTTCAGTGTCTGGACAATGTTCTATCAAATGGCGGATTTGACGAGATTCATATAGGATTGAACGATTTACACCTTTCATATGGTTTGGATTTCATGTTCGAATTGCTTACGAATGGCATAGTTGACGAACTTTGTTCAAAATTTAAAGAATTTAATGTTCCATATGGTTTTGGAGGTATTGCACGAATAGGAGAAGGAGCAGTTCCTGCAGAAGAAATAATTATGGAGCATTATCGTCTGGGTTCTACACGGGTAATCTTATCAAGATCCTTCTGTAATTGTTCAAAAATTACTGATATTGATGAAATTGAAGATACTTTCCGTATAAATATGGACAAGCTCAATTCTTTTGAAAAAAAGATGGAAAAAGTTACGTATGAGGAACTTAAACGAAATCATTATGAATTAGCCCAAGATGTTGAGAGCGTAGTTCAAAAAATAAGAGTGAATAAACGTAGATAGGGAGAGATGAGTATGTCAAAAAAGTTACAAAAAAAAATTAACACCGAAACTTTGATAAACTTATCGAAAGAGTATGGGAATGCCTTTTATTTATTAGACTCCGACGCTTTCAAAGAAAATTATGTTGAACTTTCTAATGCTTTTAAAAAGTATTATCCTAAGTTTAATATTGCTTATTCTTATAAAACAAACTACATTCCTAAGCTTGTAAAAATTGTTAATGACTTTGGTGGTTATGCTGAAATAGTCTCTGATATGGAGGAACAAATAGCAATTCATAGCGGTGTTGAATATAATCGTATTATTTGGAACGGACCAATCAAGAATAAAGAGAAAATTGAAGAATTTCTTCTTTGTGGTGGGATGGTCAATATTGATTCCAAGCAAGAGGCTGATATTATTTTTTCAATTGCCAAACGGCACTTGGATAAAAAGTTGCATGTTGGAGTAAGGTGCAATTTCGACGTTAACGATGGTGTAATGTCAAGGTTTGGGATTGATGTTGAAGGTAACGATTTTGATTATGTTCTTTCTTACGTAAAAAATGCTAAAAACATTGATTTGGTTGAATTGCAATGCCATTTTGCAAAGAGACTTTCTAAATATTGGTCTAAAAGAGCCGATGGAATGTTGAACATATACGATCGCGTTGTTAAAGATTATAACCTCAAGCCTCAGCGCATAGATCTTGGTGGCGGAATTTATGGTAAGATGCCAGATGATTTGAAAAATCAGTTAGGGTTGGGAGATTCTGAAAATTATGATTCATATGCAGAAGCTGCGGCCAAAAAATTTGCGGATCATTTTGCAAATGTGCCAGATGCTCCAGAGTTAGTTATTGAACCGGGCTCAGCACTTGCAGGGGACTGCATGAAATTTGTCAGCCGTATTGAAACGTTCAAAAACGTTAGGGGAAAAGATATAGCTACAGTTATTGGTTCCCAGAAAAACATTAGCATGTCAGGGATAAATCCTCCTTATGAAATTGTACCCGGATTACGAGAAGAAGAAACGATTGATTATAAAGATGTTGATATTGCAGGTTTTACTTGTATAGAAGGGGATGTGCTTGTAAGGAATCATAGCGGTAAGCTTTCTATTGGTGATTTCTTGGTTATCAGCAACTGCGGATCATATTCCATAGTTATGAAGCCACCGTTTATTCTTCCTAATTTTGCAGTACTTGATATTTGTGGGGATAATTGTGAGGTTATCAAGCGTGCTGAGAATTTTGAAGATCTTTTTAGGACGTACATTTTTTGAAGAGGTAAGAAATGAATAAATTTATGTTGCAATTAAATTTGGTTCTCAAAAGAATATTTGATATTTGTTTATCAGGTATATCAATTATAGTTCTTCTCCCTGTTTGGATAGTCGTTTCTATTGCAATTAAATTTGATTCAAAGGGCCCAATTATTTTTTCACAGAAAAGAAGAACTAAGGATGGAAAAATTTTTGAAATGTATAAATTCAGATCTATGGTTGTAGATGCTGAAAAAATGGGTACAGGCTTGTTCAATTATGCAAATGATCCAAGGGTTACTAAGGTTGGAAGGTTTCTAAGAAACACCAGCATTGATGAATTGCCACAACTATTCAATGTTTTTAAAGGTGATATATCGATAGTTGGACCTAGGCCATGTGTTAGTTATGAACTTGGTGAATACGAAACTTTAAATAAAAAGTACAAGAAGAGATTTCAGGTAAAGGGTGGCATCACAGGATTGGCGCAAGCTAGGGGAAGAAACGAGAATTCTTGGGATGAGAAAGTCACTCTTGACAATCAATATATTGATGAGTTTAAGGAAAAGGGCATTTTTCTTGACGTTAAGATTATAATCGAAACTATTGCCAAAGTATTTAAAAAATCTGACATATACGAGGAAAAAGTTGATGGGGCCAAAAGCAGTGCCGAATCAGCAGAAATTGCCGAGAAAGAGATTATACGGATAGCACATCTGCCAGATGATGGCGAATAGAAATCACTTAACTTGGAATGTGGTTACAATCGTATAAGGAAATGTTATTTTGAAGGAGAGAGCATTATGAAATATGATGTCGAGAACAGAAGAATTTGGTTTAAAGGCGAAATTTTGAATGTCAATGATGCAAAAATTAATATCTTGGCTCCAACTTCCCAATTTGGATTGAATGTGTTTGAAGGAATTCCAGGGTACTGGAATTCAGATAATGGTCAGCTTTATATATTTAGATTAGAGGACCATATCAAGAGACTGGAAAAATCAATGAAATTGATGCAGATAGATGCACCCTATGGTTTTGATGAAATAAAAAAAGCAATTATAGATACTATTAAGGCAAACGAATACGATGAAAATATTTCTATTCGTACCACTACTTTTGTTGATGGTTTTGGATCATGGGGATCAAGTGAGCCTTCAGACATGTTCGTGGCGCCTATTTCTAGAGGAAAAACGAGCGCAGAGTATAATAAAAAAGGACTCAATTGTTGCATTACGTCATGGCGAAGAATTGATGATACAGTGTTAAGCCCGAGAATCAAATGTGGTGCAAATTATATTAACTCTCGAATGGGGCAAAGAGAAGCATTGAGAAACGGGTATGACACATGTATATTCTTGAATTCACAAGGAAAAATATCTGAAGGACCTGGATCATGTTTCTTTATGATAAAAAACAATAAAATTATTACTCCTAAATTAACGGACAGCGTTCTGGAGAGCATTACCAGGGACACTGTGATTAAATTAGCATTAGATGCTGGCCTTGATGTAGAAGAAAGAACGATTGACAGAACCGAGCTTTATGTTGCTGATGAAGCGTTTCTCTGTGGATCTGCAATGGAGATTACGCCTGTTTACAGTGTGGATCGTTATGAAATTACGTCTGAAGTTGGCAAAATCACAAAGATGCTGCATAAAAAATATCTTGATGCTGCAATGGGTAAAGACAAGCTTCATCAAGATTGGGTTACGGGTGTTTACGATTTATAAAATTATCAGGAGAAAATAAAGGATGTCAGATGTTGAGATTTTGGATAGCCATTCGTTGAGAATGCCGAATGAATACGTAAAAGGGTTAGTTTCGGTAATCATCCCGGTCTATAATGTAGAAAAATATATTGATCGTACGTTGGTTTCAGTATTTTCACAAACATATGAGAATATTGAAATTATATTGGTTGATGATCAATCAAGTGATGGCTCAGCTAATGCTATAAAAAAATACCAGAAGATGCATCCCGAGATTGTTTATTATTTACAGCCTAAGAACATGGGTGCCGGTTATGCTCGAAACAAGGCACTTGAATTGGCAAAGGGGCAGTATGTTGCTTTCCTTGATTCTGATGACGTATGGATGCCGGGCAAGATTGAGCGGCAAATTAAGTTAATGAAAGAGAAAGGTTCTCCTTTTTCATATACAGCTATTGAAATGATAGATAAGGACGATAAGCTTATCAAAGGAAAAAGACAGGTTAAAAAGAGCATTGACTATAAATTTTTGCTCAGTAATACGATGATTGCAACGTCATCCGTTGTTATTGATAGGTGTACTTTGGGGGATTTTAGGATGAATTTAAGACGTGGTGGTCAAGACTATGCAACGTGGCTGAAATTATTGAGAAATGATGTTGTTGCGTGCGGAATAAATGATTCCTTGGTCAAATATCGTATACTGGATAATTCTCTTAGTTCCGGAAAGACAAAGAGCATAAAGCAAATTTGGGAAATACAGACTCAAGATGAAGGTATCAACAGAGCATTGGTAGTGATTCACTTAATAAAGTGGTGTTTCAATTCTTTGAAAAAATACTATATGTAATTTATTTCAATTGGTTGGATATATTCAGAAGGAGACATATTGATATGAATGCAATTAATTATGATAATATATCGCTTTTAATTATTGGGTATGATCCATACAAAGATGTTTGGGATCACTACTTTGAGTTATTAAACAAATATTGGCCTGATCGTCCCCAAACGTTTTTAGCATCAAATATTCTTATGCCAAATTATGAAAACGTAACTGTGATTCCGTGTGGTGAAGATGCGGAGTGGAGTAAAAAAGTATATACAGCTATTGATGCTATTCCTACAGACTACGTAGTATTGCTTTTGGAGGATTTTTTCACTACACGACCAGTAAATGGGGATAATTTCGAAGATTTGGTTCGTATTATTGAGAAAAACAACGTTGATTTTTGCAAATTGCTTAATCAAACAAAAATTAAGGGAAAAAGTTATGATGGCAAGCCGTATTTGCATATTCTAGATGAAAATTCTGACTACGGAATAAGTTTACAACCTGCAATATGGAAGAAGAATTTTCTTAAAGATTTGGTTGGTTCTGACAACTATAATGCGTGGATTTTTGAACTTAACCAAGTTCGCAATAAAACTCATCTACGATCTGATATAGTAGCATTAGGTGATGACAGAAACATACTAGAAATTACGCATACGGTTGTTCAGAGCAAATATCTCAGAAAGTCAATAAAGGTATTTGAAAAACAAGGATATCATATTGACACGGGAACAAGACCGGTCATGACTTTTTCTGAAAATTTGAAGTATGATCTGAAATGCAGAGTTTCAGAATTGAGTCCTAAGTGCTTACGTCCAGCTTTAAAAAAGATTGGTAAGTTGATGAATGTGGATTTTGTTTCAGACAGAATGGAGAAAAGCAATAAATGAAAATTTTAGTTACAGGGGCTAACGGATATCTTGGCAAGGGTGTTGTGAAACAACTTTTAGATTATGGAATAGATGTTGTTGCTACAGACTTTAGAGATAATTTAATAGACAAAAGAGCAACAGTTGTTAAAGCAGATCTTTTTGGCTTAGATAATCCATATGAATACTTTGGGAAACCAGATGTAGTGTTGCATATGGCATGGAGAGACGGATTTGTGCACAATTCTGTCAATCATATTAATGATTTGCCAAAACATTATGATTTTTTGTGCAAACTGATTGATGGTGGTGTAAAACGAGTAGCATGCATGGGTTCTATGCATGAAATAGGTTTCTACGAAGGAAGCATTAATGAATCAACGCCATGCAATCCGCAAAGTCTGTATGGTATAAGCAAGAATGCGCTTAGAGAGTTGTTAAAACTCAAGTGTGAAGATGCCAATGCTAAATTTCAATGGCTGAGAGGATTTTATATTGTCGGAAATACTGAGGATGGTTGTTCAATATTCTCGAAAATTGTTCAAGCAGCAAATAGTGGTCAAGAACATTTTCCGTTTACAATGGGGCTTAATCAGTTTGATTTTCTTAATTATGATGTATTCTGCAAATATGTGGCAGATGCTGTGAAACAGGATGAAATTGATGGTGTTATCAATATATGTTCTGGAAGGCCTGAAAAATTAGCAGATCGTGTAGAGCGGTTTATTAAAGAGAATAATTTCAGCATAAAGCTTGATTACGGAAGATTCCCTGACAGGCCATATGATTCGAAGGCCATCTGGGGAGATGACTTTAAAATTAAAATGATTGAGAAAATCAATTAATTGTATTGGATTCTCGTGCAGTGATTAATATGGGTAATTTGGTTCGTAGATAGCATATACTGAGCGCTATATAAACGGTAATTTAATGCGGTGAGATATGAAGAAAACAATAAAAAAATTATACATGCTTTTTTTGCATCCAATATTATTTTTTACAAATACATTCAAAAACAATTTATTTGTTCGTAGTGGACAAATAAAAAGAATTAATAAAATGAATATTGGAAAAAATATATCGTTTGGCAGAGATACCAGAATCAATTTTTATGACAAAGAAAATGATAAGAAACTATACATAGGTGATGGTTCCTATTTTTGCAATAGGGTAACGATACTATGTGGAGGAAAAATTGTAATAGGCAGAAATGTGCTTGTTGCAAGTGATGTTTGCTTTTTTGCAGAAAATCATTCTATTGATGCAAATTCATCGGTACCATACATGAAACAAGACTTAAAGTTTAAAGATGTTTATGTTGGCGATGGGACTTGGATTGGAGAAAAAGTTATTATTTTACCTGGTACTTCTGTTGGGAAAAAATGTGTTATAGGTGCCGGAAGTATTATAACAAAAGATGTTCCGGATTATTGTATGGCTGTTGGAAATCCTGCAAGGGTCATAAAGAAATATAATACAGATACTGGTGTGTGGGAAAAAACTTCTAAGTAGTATATCCAAGCTTTAAAATCTTTTTGCACAAAAAAGATATGGCAGTAAATGCGAATTTAAAAGCATAATATACTATATACTGCATTTTAAAAATTTTAAACCTGAAGATTGATTTATATTTTTAGAATATAAGCGTGATTGTTCACGCTTTTATATCAAATTTAAAGTGTATTGATAAATTTAGGAGATATTTTAAGTTTTTGTAGTTTATAACCATAAGGCCTTTAGAAATAGATGTTGTTTAAAGTTAGATAAAATATGGATGGAGAAGTGTGTTTTATTAATGTATAAAGTTTGCGTTATGATGGCTACTTATAATCCCAAAGAATACTTAATTGATCAAATTAATAGTGTTTTTGATCAAGAAGGTGTTAATGTGGAGTTAGTGATATCAGATGATTGTTCTAAAGATAGAAGTTTTATAGAAAGATATGCAGATAACGATAAAGTTCATATCATTAAGCAAAGCGAGAATAAAGGTGTCACAAGGAACATCATGCATTTAATGAAATATGCATATGATAATTTCAAAGATGCGGATTTCTATGCATATTGCGACCAAGATGATGTATGGCTTAAAGATAAGTTGATTACCGGAATTAATAAATTAAATAAACTGCCAAAGGATATGCCTAATCTGTATTACAGTAATTTATTGGTTACAGATAGTAATTTAACTCCATCTCATGAGTTGTTTAAGCGTGGCATTGTAAAAAACAATCTTGGTCAGGCACTGTCACAGGTTTTTGTGTTTGCTTGCACTACTATTATCAATAGAGAGATGCTTGGTGAAATTGCTAATTTTTATGATTACGATTTAGAAAAAATAGGTTATGATACCTTAGTATATTATTTAGCTATTCTGTTTGGGAATGCAGTGTTTGATGATGAACCACATATATTATATAGGCAACACATGGATAATGTATCTGGAGTTAAGAAAAATGGATTAGATTACATTATAGATAGATGTTGTGCACCTTTTAGGAAAAAAGAAATTCAACAAACTTTTAAAATCAATGCCCAATTTTTGATAGATAATTTTGGATATAGGATGACTAGCGATCAAAGGTGTCTTTGTGAGAAAGTTGCGGGCTATAAGGGATTAGCTAGCAGGTTTAAATTATTGACGAATAAAGAAATTAGAGCGGGTTATTTTCCGAAAGATTTTTATCGTGCAGTAAGAATTATATTGAATAAGTATTAGAAAGCGTGAATTATGAGAATTTTAGCGGTATTTCATGACAACAATTTAAATAGTGGGGCAACTAAATCATTCCTATCAAACATTTTGTATATTAATAGTCAAGATAATATGCAAGTGATAGCAATTGTTCCTAAAAAGGAAGGTAGTTTAGCTAATCTACTAAGGGATAATAAGATAGAAACGTATCAGATGAGATATGGCGGAAATGTTTATGATGCTAAAAAGAGGGGAATATATAAAACGTTAGCGTATGCAAGATGTTTAGTGAAGTCCATGATATCTTTTGCAAATTGTGAAAAAAGTGCACGTATGTTATGTTCCTTAGGTATAGATGCTGTATATAGCAATACTAGCACGATATATTTTGGCGCATTATTGGCAAGAAAGATGAAAGTTAAGCATTATTGGCATTTTAGGGAATTTGGGTTAGATGATCAAGGTTCATGCCATATTTTTCCAAGACTGTATTTAAGCTTGATGAAGCAATCTAAATATATCTTTACTATTTCAAATATTCTTGACACGTATTATAGAAATAAATATCGCTTATCCAATACGGTTGTTTTATATAACGATATATCAAAGGAGTATATAAACAATCAAAAGAAGAAGCACAGTACAATTAATGTTCTTATTACTGGTACTTTGTGTGAAAATAAAGGGCAAATGTTTGCTATAAAATCTTTAGGTAATAAAGAAAACATAATGTTATATGTAGCTGGTAAAATCAACAGTTATGGAGAATATATAAAGAAATATATTAGTGATAATAATATAAAGAACGTAAAGATGTGTGGTTTGGTTACCGATATGTCGGAGTTACGCAAAAATATTGATATTTCGATAGTAGCAGCCTCTTGTGAAGCATTTGGGCGTACGATAATTGAAGACATGTTGTCACATATTTTGGTTCTTGGGTGTGATACCGGTGCTGTTCCAGAATTAATTACAGATTATAAGACAGGTATCTTATATACTCATGGATCAAAAGAAGACTTGATAAAGAAATTAGATTGGATTATAGATAACAGGACAGACTGTGAAAAAATAAAAGAAAAAGCGTTCGAATATGCTAAGACATTCACAAATGAAAATACAGCTAAAAGTGTCTTTAAGTATATTACAAATGAGATGCAATAAAGGAAATTGATTATGGGATTATTATGTTCATGCGTTGTATTCACAATATGCTATATATCATTCTCAACTAAAAAAGATAAAACAAATCCTATTATGTTATATTCGATGTTTTGGGGAATTATGACCTTTTTGTCAAGCTTGCATTTATATTCATACTTCAAAGTAAGAAGTTCAACTTACTTAATGATATTGTGTGGAGTTGTTTTTTTTGCAATTGGTTCTTTATTTGGGGAGAAAATAGTTTTTTCTTTCGGTAAAACTTGTAAAAAATATACATTTGAATTTTCAAAGAAAAGATATGCTATAGTTATAATAATTGCTTTGTTATGTTTAGGAACTAATTTTAATTTAATTCTATATAGTTTAAAAAACGGATTGTCAATTAATAGGATATATAGTGTAATAGCTCAAGCTAATAATGGTCAAGTAAAGGATTTGCAACCTGTTTTGGGTGGGGTTCAGGAGCAGTTACAACAATATATAGGTTATCCGTTATTATACTTAATTGTTGCAGTATCAATAGCTCAGTTTGTATTTAATAAAGAAAAGAAATATTTAATAATTACGGCAGTATTCTTTTTAATCAGGTTTCTGACGGACATGAAACGTACTATTTTGGTGAATATAGCGTTCATGTTTATAACGTATTTTTTGCTCACAAATAAGGCGTTAATTGAAAAAATAGGTAAAAAGGCCAAGCAAGTATACGCCAACAAGAAAAAAATGTTTTTACTTATTGTGACGTTGATTTTATTATTTGTTATTACATCTATTTTAAGAAGTGGGGACGATGGAGGACGATATAGTTTATTTTATAATTTTTATTCTTATTATCCAGGATCAATTAATTACTTAGATTATAGAATCCAGAATTGGGATAGTATGGGTATTGATTTTACTCATGGATTCACCAGCCTTAGAGGCCTGATTGCGCCTTTTGTTGCATTTCTTGAATTAGTATTTAAAATAGATACGCCACTGGTATTTAAGAATGCAACGGATGTTGTGGTTAGTTTGCATTCCATAACAACATATGTATCTCCAAACCAAAGTTACAATACTTATGCTACTATTTTTTATGAATTTTATGCTGATGGTGGTTGGATTGGTGTGATTTTGTGTTCATTAATATTTGGATATGTTTCAGGTGTGTATTACAGAAGATACGTAAATGAAAAATCTTTACGCAATATTGTAAATTATGGTTTCTTTTTGAGTATGTTTATATTATTTTCTAATATTCATATAAATTCGATTGTTATTTGCTATGTTTGGCCTCTAGTTTTAGAAAGGTTTTTATACAGAAGAAAAAAGACAAGTGAGTAATATGAAAAGTTTGAAAAAGAATTTTATTTATACAGCGATATATCAGATTTTAGCTATCCTAATTCCTCTTATAACTACCCCTTATTTGTCTAGGATATTAGGCGCTGAAGAACTTGGTAAGTATTCGTATGCATATTCGATAGCTTATTATTTTGTCTTGTTTATTAAGCTGGGATTGGATAATTATGGTAATAGGTCAATTGCGTATGTTCGGCAAGATAAAGCGAAAATGTCTAGGTTTTTTTGCGAGATATATAGCTTGCAGTTAATCAATGCGGTTATATTCATTTTATTGTATGCTGTGTATTGTGCGTTTTTTAGTAACAATAATATATTAAGCTATATTTTATTTGGGTATGTCTTATCAAGTATGTTTGATATAACCTGGCTCTTTTATGGCATTGAAGAGTTTAAGATAACGGTTAGCCGAAATATTATTATTAAAATAATTTCGACAATGTGCATATTTATTTTTGTAAAAAGCAGAAATGATATCTCTGAGTATACATTCATAATAAGTGCAGGGTGTTTGATTAGTCAGTTGGCTGTATGGCCATTTTTAAGAAATCGAATTTCATTCACTAAAGTAAATTTAAGAGATATTTTTCGACATTTGAAACCAAATTTGGTATTGTTTATCCCAGTTATTGCCATAAGTCTGTATAATATAATGGATAAGATAATGCTTGGCAATATGTCAACTAATACCGAATTAGGATATTACGATAGCAGTGAAAAGATACTTCAGATTCCAATAGCACTTATTACTGCATTGGGAACTGTTATGATGCCACGAATGTCAAATTTGCGTGCAAATAATGAAAAAAAACAAGTTACATCAATTATAGAAATTTCAATTAGGATAGCTATGTTCTTGTCTTGTGGCATGTCTTTTGGGATAATGGCGGTTTCTAAGACATTTGTTCCGTGGTATTATGGAATGGATTTTAAACCGTGCATCGTACTTTTTTTGGTGTTATTGCCTAGTTGTATTTTTCTTGCTTTTGCTAATGTTATCAGGACACAGTATCTTATACCATATGAAAAAGATACAGTATATATATGCGGAGTTTTTTCAGGAGCAGTTGTTAATTTAGTTGTCAATTATCTATTGATCCCTAAGTTTCAAGCTGTGGGGGCAGCTGTGGGCACACTGTTAGCAGAAGTAATGGTGTGTGTTGTTCAAGCATATTTAGTAAAAGATAAATTACAAATGACAAGCTATATTAAAGACGCTTTTGAGTTTATAATTCCAGGAATCATTATGTTTGTTTTTGTATATAATATTGACTTTAGAGAGTTTAACTCAATATTTAATTTGTTTTTACAAGTAGCTATGGGAATTTTGATTTATGTAATTATTGTTTTTCTGATAAGTTCAGATTTTCGAGAATTTATTAAGAAAGGCGTAAATTGTCATTAACTGAATATTTCTTTTGTAAACTTTCGATGTTTCTGGTATGTATAACGAGAAATGTAGAGGGCAGTTGTAAAATGTAGGAAATCGGCGGGTTAAAAACGGTCTCTGCGGTCCGCCGTGCCACTAAGGACGGTTTCCTCGCATATTGGTCGTTATGATCGTAAGCGGTCGTTAAATAATCGTTCTTCATAAACCTCCGATATCTTGGTATGCTTTAAACATCAAGTATATCGGAGGTTTAAATATGAAATCGGATGACGTCGTGGAAGTCAACCTTGTTGGCCTAAGCCCTAAAGAAACATATCGACCGGCCAGGGAAATGGTTGCGAAAATTATTACGGAAGATGTCGAAATTCGAATTTACAACGGAGCTTCGAGAGAGATTCTCAAAAATTTGAATAACTATCTTTGGTATCGTGATCAAAATGTTTCCAAATATAAATAATATGAAAATCTATCTCGTTTGCGGTAAGACCGATCTTCGCAAAGGGATAGACGGATCAGCGACTCTTGTTACCGAGGCGTTTAGTTTTGATATGATAATGCGATTTTTCTGTTTTGCGGAACACGTT
>UMCQ01030101.1_pt1 | contig 25177 bp, 20 predicted proteins | sample 1964271 | NCBI WGS metagenome assembly UMCQ01 (sample SAMEA4835972, study PRJEB28245) | human gut metagenome | biome: gut microbiome; material: fecal sample | place: Denmark | collected 2008
GCTGGTCTTCGGGCGGACAACGCAATGCGTCCATCGCGCGTTCCAGCTTGCTGTCCAGATTCCATGCATCTGTAGCATCGATTATATCTTGCAACTCAGCCTGACGGGCAAACAAGGCATCCATTTTTTCGGGATCCTCGTAATACTCCGGCAAACCGAACTTATTGTTTATTTCTTCGTATTCGGCAAGCGTATCGACTACATTCTGTACGCCCTCCATTACTACTTCTTTTACAGTCTTGGTATCGTCAAGGTGCGGCTCCTGAGCCAGATAACCGACTGAATATCCCGGAGAGAACACAACTTCTCCCTGATAGTTTTTCTCCAGACCGGCAATAATTTTCATCAGGGTAGACTTACCCGAACCATTCAAACCGATGATACCGATCTTCGCTCCGTAGAAAAAAGATAGGTAGATGTCTTTCAAGACCTGCTTATTGTTCTGGAATGATTTACTCACTCCGACCATAGAAAAGATAATCTTTTTATCGTCTGCCATACTCTTTTATATTAATTAGTTTGATAATGTTTCGTAAAATAACGGTGTATATATACCTGATATAAAAGGAATCCGATTACACAAATCCCCAAAGCTACCTGATACGGATTGTTGTTTCCAGCCTGACGGACATATTGCGAAATCCATATACCCAGCATTACTCCTGTTTCCCAAAGTAACTGATAAGTATGATACCCCGTCCCTCTTTCGCAATGTAAAGGTAAAAGTATCATCATCCGCAGAAACTGCCCGATAGAAAATCCGACTCCGATTCCAACCAGCAGACCCGCTCCGTAAAGGTACTCACCTGTGTCTGCATTACAAAGCAGCATTAAACCAGCTCCGGTAAAAAGTTGTCCGATAAAAATCTGTATCCTTCCATTCATCGGTCTGGTAAAAACTTGCCTGACAAGCAGGTATATCAAAAAACCGCTTCCTATGCAAAGATAAAAAAAAGCATTGGAAATCATAATGAAAAGCATACCTAAAACCATAGGTACCGTCATCATATTTATTCCGGGAAGCAAGGTCCGGAAAAGGATAAACCTGTCGAACGAACACAACGGCAGGTCTAAAGGCGCACGGAAGCATACTGTTACCATGGAAACAAGCACAATGGCAACCGCACATAAAAAAGCAGAAAAATACAATAACGTATCAAAACTGAGATAATTTCCTCCCTCAATTCCGATAATAATACCACTCAACATCCCGACAATGCTACTCCAGGTAAATACACGGTTTGCCGCATTACGATTGTTACTTGGAGTTACATCAATGGCCAAAGTACTTCCGGTTGCCATCAAGACAATACCAAACAGTGCTCCTTGTAAAATACGGAGCAAAACAACCATCTCTACGGAAGAGACATAAGGATACAATATCCCTACCAGTGCCAGCAACATGATACTCCGGGTACAAACATTTTTCCGGCTAAATGTATCGACCAAATAATTATTAAAAGCTCCGGGAAGGAACAAAGCGATGCCGAATACAGCTGTTACCCCTGCAGCCTGTAGTTCAGAACAACTCCAGGCTTGAATCATCCACCGATGAATCAGAGGGAACAACATGTAAACCGCTATATAGAGTAATATGTTAGCTGCAATCAATAAAGAAAAGTTTCTATTCCACAGCATATTTCATACAATAACGGTGAAATAAAAATCAATATTGCTCAGTTTCGTTAGGGAAATCACACGATTTCACATCTGCTACATAATGTCCGATAGCATCAGTCATTATGGTGTGTAAGTCTGCATAGCGACGTAAGAAACGTGGACTGAAGCCTTTTGTCATACCCAACATATCGGCAACAACCAATACTTGTCCATCGACAGCTCCACCTGCTCCGATACCGATAACAGGAATTGTAAGTTCGGAAGCTACACGAGCAGCCAGATCTGCCGGAATTTTTTCCAGAACCAAGGCAAAGCAGCCAGCCTCTTCCAGCAAATGAGCATCACGAATCAGTTTTTCAGCTTCAGCATCGCCTTTGGCACGCACACCATAGGTACCATATTTATTGATAGATTGTGGCATCAGTCCCAGATGTCCCATCACAGGCATACCGGCACCGATAATTTTTGTTATTGTTTCAATTACTTCTTCGCCACCTTCAAGCTTAAGAGCATCAGCTCCGGTTTCCTTCATGATACGAATTGCGTTACGTACTCCGTCGAACGGATCTGCCTGATAAGAACCGAAAGGCATGTCGACAACCACCAGTGCACGCTTTACACCACGCATTACAGACTTGCCGTGATAAATCATCTGGTCGATTGTAATAGGCAATGTAGTCACATTACCCGCCATAACGTTCGATGCAGAATCACCTACCAAAATAACATCTACTCCAGCCCCGTCAACAATCTGGGCAATCGTATAATCATAAGAGGTCAACATGGAAATTTTTTCACCTCTTTCTTTCATTTCAATCAAACGGTGAGTTGTCACTTTTCGTGTATCACCAGAAAGATATCCTGCCATAAAGTTTTCTCCTTAATTTAATAAAATTGCGGCAAATGTAGTTCATTCTGACGAGTTAAGCAAGCAGGGCTTTCATCTTTTCGAATGAGAAGGCAGTAAAATCGGGGATAACCAGTTTACATTTGTCAGCAATTGCCTCTGCCGAGTTAGTCGTACACAAGCCTACGACTGCCATATTTGCAGCATTTCCGGCTTCCAGTCCGTGAAAAGAATCTTCGAATACCACACAGTTTTCGACTACTGTATCAAAGACTTCCGCTCCCAGCAGAAAACAATCCGGAGCCGGTTTCGAACGAGTAAACATCTCGGCTGTGAGAATACGGTCTACCAGCTCTTTCAGTTCAGGATGTGCCTTGTATACATTTGCCATCTTCAAGTCGTTCGAACTGGTAACAATAGCAATCTTTACACCGTGAGCACGTAAATCTTCCATAAAGGCAACTACTCCGGGAATATAATTGAAGGACATTTCTTTTTCAAACTGATTCAAACGAGCAGTAATCTCCTGCTGTTCTTTTTCCATACCCGAAAAATGTTTTGCGTAAATCTGTGTCAAAGTCTGCCCTTTGATGATGCGTCCAAAATCTTTTATCTGAGGGAAATACTGTCTACCTATCTCATCCCAAAATATGCTGTACTGAGTTTCAGTATCCATTACTACTCCATCAAAGTCGAACAAGGCTGCTATACATTTTGTTTTATCCATTCTCTTTACCATTTAGTTGATTTAACGGTACAAAGTTCCGAAATATCACGCCATATTCCTAACTTTGAGCACATATTTTTAACCAAAGTACAAAATGGAAGAAAACAATCCGCATGTTTTAGGAAATGCACCTATAGGCAAATTACTTTTACAGTATTCCATACCTGCCATCATCGGTATGACACTGACTTCATTGTACAATATCATCGACAGTATCTTTATCGGACATGGAGTAGGTGCGCTGGCCATCTCCGGACTTGCCATTACTTTCCCGCTGATGAACCTGCTTATCGCGTTCTGCACCCTGGTTGGTGTAGGAGGAGCCACTATTTCGTCTATTCGTCTGGGACAGAAAGATATAAAAGGAGCGGAAGACATTTTAGGAAATGTAACTATTCTCTGTATCGTCAATGCTATTTTTTACGGGGGAATCACACTGATATTTCTGGATGATATCTTATATTTCTTCGGTGCAAGTGAAAGTACCCTGCCCTATGCACGCGATTTCATGCAGGTTATTCTGCTGGGAAGCCCAATCTCGTATGTAATGGTAGGACTGAACAACATCATGCGTGCTACCGGTTATCCCAAGAAAGCCATGTTATCATCAATACTGACAGTAGGCTGTAACGTAATTCTTGCTCCTATCTGTATCTTTGTACTGGAGTGGGGAATAAGAGGAGCAGCCCTTTCTACTATCATGTCACAATTCGTTGGTATGATATGGGTGCTCTATCATTTCTACGATAAGAAAAGCTACATTCGCTTCAAACGTCCCAGCTTCAAGCTGAAAAAGCACATCATCATGAATATATTCGGAGTCGGTATGTCGCCTTTTATCATGAATGTATGTGCATGTTGTATCGTGATTTTTATCAATAACCGTCTGTTGACGTATGGTGGAGATCTTTCTATCGGGGCATTCGGCATCCTGAACAGAATACAAATGTTGTTTGTGATGATTGTAATGGGAATCACAATGGGAATGCAGCCCATTTCTGGCTACAACTACGGAGCACGTCATTATGACCGTGTGAAACAGACTCTCCGACTGGGTATTATAGCCGGATGTACCATTACAACTGTCGGATTCCTGATAAGCGAATTATTCCCCAGTATATTTGTGGGAATGTTTACTACCAACCATGAACTGACCGAACAGGCAACACTGGCACTTCGCATCGGTGTCATGGCATTTCCCATCATCGGAGCACAAATTGTGATTACACAGTTTTTCCAGTCAATCGGTAAAGTCAGCATCTCTATTCTGCTTTCTCTTTCCAGACAACTCGTCTTTCTGTTGCCCGGACTGGCTTTACTTCCGCCGCATTTCGGTGTGAAAGGAGTCTGGTTCAGTATGCCGCTATCGGATACATTAGCCTTTATCATGGCAGCACTAATGCTGGTTTATCACTTCCGTAAACTAAAAGCCAGACAACAATTAAACGACTGAAAATAAACTCCATACAAAGGGTACAATCAAGACATTTTCAGTTTATGTTTATCCTTTTAAAAAACTTCAGCAATTTTTCAGAAAAACATCTCGATATTTTTCTGAAAAATTGCTGAAGTTTTTTACTTACCTTGGCGAAGTGTTTATTTTAGGATCAACTGAAAAGTAACATAATATTGAGTACCGAAACGATGATGGCAATGGTATAAAGTACAAACGTGCTCCACCGTGAGTTGGCGTACTGCCCCATAACACGCTTTGACGAGGTGAGCGACAACTGTAAGAAAACAGTAAAAGGCAGCTGAATACTCAATACCATCTGCGAAATAATCAGTCCCTGGAACGGATTTTCAATAAAAAGAATAATCACTAGTGCCAATCCTAATGAAAGGAGCACTCCTACCTTAGAATGAATATCACGAATATTATAAGATTCTCCAAAGATACCGGCAAAAATAGAACCGGCTGCCATACCACTGGTAACAGTAGATGAAATACCAGCCATGAGCAGAGCCAGTGCAAAAATTGCGCCAGCCTGACTTCCCAACAAGGGATCGAGCAACGATTTTGCCTGCTGAAGTTCTTCTACCGGAGTGCCGTGCACAAAGAAAGTAGTAGCAGCCAGCAAAATCATGGCACTGTTGATAGCCCATCCTATTCCCATCGACAGCAACGTATCGTAAAATTCATACTTCAAATGTTTCTTGATAGCCTGTTCGTCCTCCTTATTATATTCACGGCTCTGTACTACCTCCGAATGAAGGAACAGATTATGAGGCATGACAACTGCTCCCAATACACTCATAATAATGAGCATACTTCCCTGCGGAATACTTGGTGTCACCCACGAACGTGCAGCCAGTCCCCAGTCGACGTCTACCAGAAACAGTTCGTAAAGAAAAGAAAGACCGATAACCGATACGAAAGCAATGATTCCCCGTTCTATACGCCTGTACGAATTAGTGAAAAGCAATATCAGCACAAATACCGTAGTCAGTACGGCTCCTGCAATAATCGGTATATCAAACAACATCTCCAGTGCAATGGCTCCTCCCAATATTTCCGCCAGTGAAGTAGAGATGCTTGCCAGCACAGCACTTCCCAGTATGGGGCGTGCTATCCACTTCGGCGTATATTTATTGGCTGCCTCACTCAAACACAATCCGGTAACAATACCCAAATGCGCTACATTATGCTGAAGCACAATCAGCATGACCGTAGAAAGTGTTACTACCCACAACAGTGCATAACCATAATCGGACCCCGCAGCAAAATTAGAGGCCCAGTTCCCTGGGTCGATAAACCCCACAGTAACCAGCAGTCCGGGACCGATATATTTAAATATATCCAGACCACCCAGATATCTCTGGTGGTCTTTCCGTTTCAATTCCTTGAACAGATTCTTCCACATAACTCATTTTCTTTTTAGCTTAATAATGATATTACAATCCATCCCGAGCAAAGGTTCACGCTAATCGAAATCAAAATTGAGTGTAAGCTGACGGTCGTCCGTACGTTTCTTTGGCTTCGGAACAAGTAACTTTCTCACGCCCAGCGGAGTAAGTTCGTGTATTGTCTTGTCAGGCAATTCGTTGCACGTAATAAAATAACGGGCTTTTTTCATTACTGCTCCCATTTTTTTCAGTTCATAGAAACCAATGCGTGAGAAACGGCGCGACATGACAATCATTTTTGCCGAACGCACACCGATACCCGGCACACGAAGCAGAGTTTCATAATCTGCCGTATAAATATTTACAGGAAAAAACTCCGGATGCTTCAATGCCCATGCCAGCTTAGGATCGACTTCCAGATCGAGATCCGGACTAGCCTCATCTACCAGTTCATCTACCCGAAACTGATAAAACCGTAACAGCCAGTCGGCTTGATACAATCGATTTTCACGCACGAGAGGAGGTTGTTTCAGAGCAGGCAGGCGCTTGTCGTAGGTATTGACAGAAATATATCCCGAATAATACACACGTTTCATGGTAGGCTGAGCATAAAGCGCAGAAGAAACCTTCAGAATATCGCGGTCGCTTTCCGAAGTTGCCCCGACAATCATCTGCGTACTCTGTCCTGCCGGCGCAAAACGCGGGGCATGGCGGTGATGCTTCCGCTCTTCCGCACTTTCAAGTGCTCCTTCACGGATATATCTCATAGGCAGATACACACTGCGATGGTCTTTTTCAGGAGCCAACATCTTGAGATTAGCTTCGGTAGGTATTTCAAGGTTTACACTCAGACGGTCGGCATAAAGTCCGGCTTCACGAACCAGTTCTCTGCTGGCTCCGGGAATACTTTTCAGATGTATGTAGCCATTAAACCGATGAATCGTACGTAAGTCTTTTGCCACACGTACCAGACGTTCCATGGTATAGTCAGGATTTCTCACCACTCCCGAGCTAAGAAAAAGTCCCTCGATGTAGTTTCTGCGATAAAACTCCATGGTCAGTTCGACTAACTCGCTGACAGACAAGGTAGCTCGCGGTATATCGTTGCTGATACGGTTGATACAATAAGCGCAATCGTAAATACAATAATTGGTAAGCATCACTTTCAGAAGCGAAATGCATCGTCCGTCTTCTGCAAAGCTATGGCATATCCCCCACCCTCCTACAGTATTTCCGACACCTCCCGAAGAATTGCGGCGTACGGTTCCGCTGGAAGAACATGATACATCATATTTTGCTGACTCTGCCAGCACTTTCAGTTTATGCAAGACTTGCTCGTTCATTGTACTTTACTGATAATTTTGCAGTTGTAGAAATTTAGTAAAAATAGACATACCGCATGAGCTATGCAAATCTTTGACGATTTTTTGTAACTTTGCAGCCAAATTTATAAAGCGATATAAAAAGATTATGTGGTTACTATTAGCCTTCTGCTCGGCAGCGTTGCTGGGCTTTTACGATGTTTTCAAGAAAAAGTCATTGAGTAATAATGCTGTACTTCCTGTACTGGCGCTCAATACACTTTTTTCGAGTATTATTTTTATTCCGTTCATCCTGCTGTCACACTTCGCACCGCAGATGTTACAAGACTCTATTTTTTATGTACCCGATTCGGGAGGATGGGAAGTACATAAATTTATTTTGCTGAAATCGTTTATTGTATTGTCTTCATGGGCATTCGGGTATTTCGGTATGAAGCATCTTCCGCTTACTATCGTGGGGCCGATTAATGCTACCCGTCCGGTGATGACCCTTGTAGGTGCCATGCTGATATTCGGAGAACGCCTGAACCTGTATCAATGGATCGGTGTATTCATGGCTGTAATTTCTTTTTTCATGCTGAGCCGTTCAGGGAAAAAGGAAGGTATCGATTTCAAACACGACCGATGGATATGGTTTGTAGTACTGGCTGCAGTACTGGGAGCAGTAAGCGGACTATACGACAAATATCTTATGGGAAGATTCAATAACATGCAGGTACAGGCATGGTATAATATTTATCAGCTTTTCATGATGGGGGGAGTACTGATGTTCTTATGGTGGCCTAAACGGAAAACATCTACTCCTTTCCGATGGGACTGGTGTATCATCCTGATTTCTGTCTTCCTGTCGGCTGCCGATTTTGTATATTTCTATGCCCTGAGTATGGAAGATTCCATGATTTCTATCGTATCAATGGTCCGCAGGGGAAGCGTAGTTGTTTCATTTCTTTTCGGTGCAATGATGTTCCATGAAAAGAATTTGAGGAGCAAAGCCATCGACTTGTTGCTTGTGCTTATCGGTATGTTCTTCCTCTATCTGGGTAGCAGGTAAAGAAAATTGATTCTGATATACAAAAAAACGTCCTGATGTCTGATTAAATCAACACCAGGACGTTTTTATATATCACAGATATCTTATCCAGCCATAAATAAGATAAGCAACTGAGCTGTAAGGATTCTAAGGAACATCGCTAACGGATATACAGTAGAATATCCTACTGCCGGAGCATCATTTCCTGAAATCTGGTTGGCATAAGCCAATGCAGGAGGGTCTGTATTACTACCGGCTATCAATCCCATTAATGTAAAATAGTTTACTTTATGTCGCCAGCGGGCTACCATTCCAATGATGAGAAGTGGAATAATGGTTATAAGGAATCCGATACCTACATACAGCAAACCATCGCCTTCTACTACCGTTTGAACAAAGTTTCCACCAGCCTTGATTCCGACACTGGCAAGGAACAGCACCAAACCGACCTCACGAAGCATCAAGTTGGCACTCATAGTTGTATAAGTCACCAGTTTTACTTTATGTCCGAAACGTCCGATAAGAATAGACACAATCAGCGGACCTCCAGCAAGACCCAGTTTCACTGGAGTAGGTATTCCCGGAAATGCAATAGGCAGACTTCCGAAAAGGATACCACATAAAATACCAACGAAGATGGTTACGATATTAGGATGATCCAGACGCTTCAACTGATTACCCAGCAAATCGGCAACTCGTTCGATAGCATCCTGTGGTCCTACTACCATGACACGGTCGCCCACCTGAAGAATCAACTGACGCGCAGCAAACAAGTCCATACCCGAACGGTTGACACGAGTTACATTCACACCATACATACTGCTGAAATGAAGCTCACCCAATGTCTTACCATTAATAGCCGGTTGGGTAACCAATATACGGCGTGATATCATCGGCTTGTCTTGTTTGCTCTGGTTATCCCAGTCTACATCATCAACTTTCGAACCGATGAAAGCCTGAATCGCTTCAGAGTCATTTTCTGCACATACAATGTTCATTTCATCGCCCAAACGCAAGACCGTATCTGCATTAGGAATATGTACATGTCCATCCTGCAAAATACGAGAGCAGACAAAATCTCTTGCCAAAAAGCTCTGAACCTGAGAAAGTTTCTTTCCACTCAATGCTGCATTCTCTACTTTCAGGGCAATGTTGTAAGGCTTCAAGTGAGGATTTGCCTCTTCTTCTTTCTGGATATCATCAGCTTCTTTGTCCAAATTTACCCGACAAATATAACGGATAAGAATAAGTGAAAGAATGATACCCATAACACCCAAAGGATAAGCACAGGCATATCCCATAGCTATTTCCGGCCCTTGATAACCTAATTGCTGCAAAGCTTCGTTGGCAGCACCCAAACCCGGAGTATTCGTTACCGCACCGCAAAGAATACCTACCATCATCGGAATTTCCACCCGACCTTGCAAAGCATAGTAAATAATTATGGCAACCGCTATATTCAGTGCCACGATACCCACAGCCAGCATGTTCAGCCTGATTCCTCCTTTTTTGAAAGAAGAGAAGAAAGAAGGACCGACCTGCAAACCGATACAGAACACAAACAAGATCAATCCAAAATCCTGCAAAAACGAAAGGATGGACTGATTTCCTGTAAATCCAAAATGTCCGGCAAGAATCCCTACGAATAATACGAAGGTAACTCCAAGAGATATACCGAAAATCTTGATTTTTCCCAAAAGAACTCCAACTGCAATTACAAAAGAATATAATGCGACTATATGTGCTATGGAGTCGGGATTAGTTAATAAATCTTGTAGCCAATTCATAATATTATATTTTTAAGCGCCACAAATGTAGGCAATTAAAAAGAATAAGTCAAACATTTGAATCTAAAAAAATACTCACTTTTTGTCGGGATGTGCAATTTACTTTGTATATTTGCCTCGCATGGGTTCCAACCTCCATGCCAACTAACTTAAATCATAATATCATAAACACTCATTCACTATGGCAGATAGTAAAGAAAAACTCTTTTCAGATTTTCCCTCCGTATCGACACAAGAATGGATGGATAAAATCATGGTCGACTTGAAAGGAGCCGATTACGAAAAGAAATTGGTGTGGAAAACAAACGAAGGATTTAAAGTAAAACCGTTTTACCGCCAAGAAGATTTGGAAGGACTTAAAACAACTGAAGGACTTCCGGGAGAATATCCTTACATCAGAGGTAATAAAAAAGATGACAATATCTGGTATATCCGTCAGGACGTTCGTGTAGAAGAACCTGCTGAAGCAAACCAGAAAGCACTTGATTTGCTGAACAAGGGAATTGACTCACTGGGTTTCCACATTAAACCCAAAGATTTGAGTGCTGAATACATCGCAACTCTACTGAAAGACATCTGTTGCGACTGTATAGAAATTAACTTCACTACTTGTCAGCGCCATTCTACTCAGCTGGCTGAATTACTCGTTGCTTATTTCAAAGAAAAAGGATATGATCCGAATAAACTGTACGGCTCAATAAACTTCGACCCTATCGGCAAAATGCTTCAAAAAGGGAAAGATGTCAGCCCGATCATATCGAAAGCCAAAGAGTTGGTAGAAATTCTGGCTGAATATCCTCATTTCCGTTGTATAGGAGTCAACTCACTTCAACTAAACAATGCTGGAGCTTATATTTATCAGGAACTGGGATATGCACTGGCATGGGGAAATGAATACCTGAACAGATTGACAGAAGCAGGAGTTCCTGTTAATCTGGCTGCAAAGAAGATCAAATTCAACTTCGGTATCAGTTCCAACTATTTCATGGAAATTGCCAAGTTCCGTGCAGCACGTATGTTATGGGCAAACATTGTCAAAGCTTACAACCCGCAATGCGAATGTGCTTGTAAAATGATTGCTCATGCCGAAACTTCAAGCTTCAATCTGACCTTATTCGATGCTCATGTAAACTTGCTCCGTACTCAGACTGAAGCTATGAGTGCTGCTATTGCAGGAGTAAATTCTATCACAGTAACTCCTTTCGATAAAGCATACGAAACTCCTAATGACTTTTCAGAACGTATTGCACGTAATCAGCAATTACTTTTGAAAGAAGAATCTCATCTTAACCGCATTGTCGATCCTGCCGGCGGTTCATATTATATTGAAAATTTAACAGTCTCTATTGCTAAACAAGCCTGGGATTTGTTCCTGCAAGTAGAAGAGGCCGGCGGAATGGTTAAGTCTATCTTCGACGAAAGCGTACAAAATGCTGTTAACACAAGCAACAAAGCACGCCATGAAGCTGTTTCGAAACGTAAAGAAATCCTGCTGGGAACCAATCAGTATCCTAATTTCAACGAATTGGCAGGAGAAAAGACCCCATCAGAACACAAATGTTGCTGTGGTGGCGGACATAATCACGAGGAAGAAGCTTCATTTGCTAAACTGGAAACCAGCCGTGCTGCCAGCGAATTCGAAGCTTTACGTTTGCAGACAGAACATTCTGGCAAACGTCCAAAAGCTTTCATGCTGACTATCGGAAATCTTGCGATGCGACAAGCACGCGCACAGTTCTCATGCAACTTCCTGGCTTGTGCCGGATATGAAGTAATAGACAATCTGGGATTCCCAACCGTTGAAGAAGGAGTAGAGGCTGCAATGAAAGCCAACGCTGACATCGTTGTTATTTGCTCAAGCGATGATGAATATGCAGAATATGCTATTCCGGCATTCAAAGCTGTAAACGGAAGAGCCATGTTTATTGTGGCAGGAGCTCCTGCTTGCATGGAAGAATTGAAAGCTGCCGGCATAGAAAACTTCATACATGTACGCTGCAACGTATTGGAGACCTTGAAAGAATATAATGAAAAGCTAGGAATTAAGTAATGCTATGAAACCGAATTTTAAAAATATCGATATATATGACGGATTCCATCCTCAAAATGGTATGGAATGGCAAAAAGCCAATGACATCAAAGCCAATTGGAGAACACCGGAACAGATTCAGGTGAAGCCGGTTTATACGAAAGAAGACCTGGAAGGCATGGAGCATCTGAACTATGCTGCGGGTATTCCTCCTTACCTGAGAGGTCCGTACTCGATGATGTATACGTTCCGTCCGTGGACTATCCGCCAGTATGCAGGATTTTCTACAGCTGAAGAATCAAATGCATTTTATCGCCGTAACCTGGCTTCCGGACAGAAAGGTTTGTCTGTTGCTTTCGACCTTCCGACACACCGCGGCTACGACCCAGATCATCCGCGTGTAGTGGGAGATGTTGGTAAGGCCGGTGTTTCAATCTGCTCACTGGAAAATATGAAGGTATTGTTCGACGGTATTCCATTGAATAAGATGTCTGTTTCCATGACTATGAACGGCGCCGTACTTCCTGTTATGGCATTCTATATCAATGCAGGACTGGAACAGGGAGCTAAACTGGAAGAAATGGCCGGAACTATTCAAAATGATATTTTGAAAGAGTTCATGGTGCGTAACACATATATCTATCCGCCTGCATTCTCCATGAAGATCATCTCGGATATCTTTGAGTACACTTCTCAAAAAATGCCGAAATTCAACTCTATCTCTATCTCAGGATATCACATGCAGGAAGCTGGTGCTACAGCCGATATCGAATTGGCTTATACACTTGCCGACGGTCTGGAATATCTGCGCGCAGGAGTTGCTGCAGGTATTGATATCGATGCCTTTGCTCCTCGTTTGTCTTTCTTCTGGGCAATCGGCATGAATCATTTCATGGAAATTGCCAAGATGCGTGCTGCACGTATGCTTTGGGCAAAGATTGTAAAACAGTTTAATCCGAAGAATCCGAAATCACTTGCACTGCGTACACACTCACAGACTTCAGGATGGTCGCTTACAGAGCAGGATCCGTTCAACAACGTAGGACGTACTTGCATCGAAGCAATGGCTGCTGCACTAGGACACACTCAGTCACTGCATACCAATGCGCTGGACGAAGCTATTGCTCTGCCAACTGATTTCTCTGCACGTATTGCACGTAATACACAGATTTATATCCAGGAAGAAACCCAGATATGTAAAAATGTAGACCCGTGGGGTGGTTCATACTATGTAGAAGCGCTGACCAACGAACTGGCGCATAAAGCTTGGGAACACATTCAGGAAATCGAAAAACTGGGTGGTATGGCTAAGGCTATCGAAACAGGTATACCTAAGATGCGTATTGAAGAAGCTGCAGCTCGTACACAGGCTCGTATCGACTCAGGTGAACAGACCATCGTAGGTACAAACAAATATCGTCTGGAAAAAGAAGATCCGATTGATATTCTGGAAGTAGACAACACAGCTGTACGTCAGGAACAGATAGAAAACTTACGTCGCCTGCGCGAAGGAAGAAACCAGGCCGAAGTAGACAAAGCACTGGAAGCTATTACCGAATGCGTACGTACAGGTAAAGGCAACTTGCTGGAACTGGCTGTAGAAGCCGCTCGCGTACGTGCCACATTAGGAGAAATATCCGATGCATGTGAAAAAATTGTAGGACGTTATAAAGCAGTAATAAGAACTATTTCAGGCGTGTATTCATCAGAAAGTAAAAAGGATGCAGATTTCGCAAGAGCTTGCGAACTGACTGAAGAATTTGCAAAGAAAGAGGGTCGCCGTCCGCGTGTAATGATTGCCAAAATGGGACAGGACGGACATGACCGTGGTGCAAAAGTTGTAGCTACAGGATTTGCAGACTGTGGTTTTGATGTTGACATGGGACCGTTGTTCCAGACTCCGGAGGAAGCTGCTCGCGAAGCCGTAGAAAACGATGTTCATGCAGTAGGAGTTTCTTCATTAGCCGCCGGACACAAGACTTTAATTCCACAAATCATTGCAGAGTTGAAACGTCTGGGACGTGAAGATATTCTGGTATTTGCAGGAGGTGTCATACCGGCACAGGATTACGACTTCCTGTATAAAGCTGGAGTTATGGCTATATTTGGTCCTGGTACTTCTGTGGCTAAATCAGCTTGTCAGGTAATGGAGCTGTTACTTGCTGAAGAATAAACCTGACCGACAATAAAAAATCAATAAGTTCTGCCAAAAAAGAAAGGTCTTAGTATCAAATTTTTCATGGCAGAACTTAATAAAAATCACCTGCTTGAGAGTTTCACTTTATATCTGAATAACGTGTTTCTCAGGTTCAGGCAAAAAAAGCAATAGCGGAACTTTTGCTCAATGAACAGAAGTTCCGCTATTGTTTTTTCAATGTTCAGCTGTTAACTATATACTGCCTATCCAATACAGACAAAATTAAACTATTTCTCTTCAACAACTGAATATCATACAGTTACTACTTACTTTTCTTATAATCGCTAACCATAGCCTCAGCAATCCAGTTGGCTAATGCCTGACGATTGTCGGGTATCACTAAACGTTGCTGATCGCGTGCGTTCTGAATATTTCCTAATTCCAAAAAGACAGCATAAGGCGTTGAGTTCCGAAGGACAAACAAGTTACGCGAACTAACCGTTCCATTGAATCCTCTATTAGGCTGATGACGGTCATATTTTGCAGTAAAAGTACGCTTCAACTGATCGGCAAGACGTTTTCCATATTTACTGCCAGGTGAGTGATAAAAGAAAACATCCGTCTGTTTACCTCTGCTACGGCTATCCACATGAACAAAGATTGCACGTTTATAATTGCTATTATCTCTACGATATAACCGGTTAATAGCATCACAACGCTGTTGCAACCTTGCTACCTGATTCAATGGAATTGCTTCACCCATACATGTTTCCCGCTTACTGTTATTCAATATCGCAGCATTTCGGATTCCATCTTTCTTGTCCTGAATAATAAAATGAACCTTAGCACCACGTTTCAGCAATTCTCTGCCTAAACGCAAAACAATATCATAGGCATATTCATCTTCGTGCAGCTCCTTTCCTCTATACTTGCCGATGCATCCCGGATCTGGTCCTCCATGACCGCTGACCAAATAGAAGGTAGCTCCTTTTAATGAACTGGAAGTAATCTGGTAGGCTGCCTGTGATTTTCCAAATAGAGGTTCATATCCCGAAGTCTTTTTCTTACGAGAAAACCCAGGAAGAACGACCAGACAGCATAGGATGAGTAATGTATACTTAAGCCGCATCATTTCAGCAGTTCATCTATTTTCTTACACAAAGTAGAGAACTCTTCCTCGTTATATAAACGTGTCATCATCACAATCTTGCCAGTCTTGTCGATTAACACGTTGCGGGTGATACCAGCGTTACGAACCGCATATTTAGCAAAGATATCTGCTCCCGGATCAAGTCCGAGCGGATATGTTACTTTTGTCTGCTTTGCAAAAGCTTTAACCTTTTCCAAAGGTTCATCACGGTCTACTCCATAAAGTGCAAATGAAGTATTATCTTTATGTTTCTGCCAGATATCCTTCTCGATAAAAGGCATTTCTTTACGGCAAACCCCACACCAGCTTGCTGTAAACTGAAGCATCACAACTTTTCCACGCAAAGAAGATAATTTTACTTTCTGACCGTCGGTCAAAGTCATTTCAAAATCGGGAGCTTCATCACCCACTTTAACTATATATCCTACTTCATCAGGAGTAACTTCCTGTGCTTGTACTGTAGAGACTCCGGCAAACAGACAGCCAAATAATGCTGCCATCATTATCCATTTTTTCATCATATACTAATAGCTTAAATAATTATCGCTTCAAAGATACAAAAAAATCGATATAAAAAGAGGAAACCTCGAACTGACCGCCACGCTTTCAAACGTGTTTAAATACTACTTAATATTATTTTAAGAATTATATTCAATAAACTTCTGTCGCCTTGCAAACGATACAGTCTGCTTAAAAAACAAATAAAAAACAATAATAAACACAACAGTTGTGCTATATCATGAAATTATATGGAATTAAAACAAAAAAGCCATCCCAACGGATTAGGTTGAGATGGCTAAATTTATATTATTTCCTTCAAATCAATTACAAAGGCATGTTACCGTGTTTCTTCGGAGGATTGCTTACACTCTTATTCTGAGTCATTTCAAGTGCCTGAATCAGTTTATAACGAGTATCTTTCGGAAGAATGATTTCATCGATATAGCCCTGTTCAGCTGCACGATACGGATTAGAGAATTTCTCCTTGTATTCTTCTACAGCCTTAGCTTTTTCTTCCGGCGTAGCTTTACGATACAGAATATTCACAGCACCGTCTGCTCCCATTACAGCAATTTCAGCTGTAGGATAAGAGAAGTTCACATCAGCGCCAATAGGTTTACTATTCATAACGATGTATGCACCTCCGTAAGCCTTACGTGTAATTACTGTTATCTTAGGAACAGTAGCTTCTGCATAAGCGTATACAATCTTTGCACCGTGACGGATAATACCATTGTGTTCCTGTGTACATCCTGGCAAGAAACCCGGTACATCTTCGAATGTTACAATAGGAATATTGAAACAGTCGCAGAAACGGATGAAACGAGAAGCCTTGTCAGAAGCGTCAATATCAAGCACACCTGCCAGATATGCCGGCTGATTGGCAACGATACCTACAGAACGTCCACCCAAACGAGCAAAACCGACTACAATATTCTTTGCAAAGTGAGGCATAACCTCGAAGAAATAATGATTGTCGACTACCGGTTCGATGATATTTTTGATATCATATGGCATATTCGGGTCGTCAGGAATAACTGTCATCAGTGATTCTTCTGCACGACGGATATCATCTGTACAAGGAATAGAAGGAGCATCTTCCATGTTGTTAGAAGGCAAGAAACTCAGCAGCTCACGAATACTCATCAAAGTTTCTTCTTCTGTTTCACAAAGGAAGTGAGTAACACCACTCTTACTGCTATGAGTATATGCACCACCTAACTCTTCCTTATCAACTTCTTCATGAGTAACAGCCTTTACTACATCCGGACCAGTGATAAACATGTGACTCTTTTCCTTTACCATGAAGATAAAGTCTGTCAATGCCGGAGAATAACAAGCACCTCCTGCACACGGACCAAGAATTGCTGAAATCTGAGGGATAACACCTGATGCAATAGTATTCTGATAGAAGATTGAAGCATATCCAGAAATACTTCCCACACCTTCCTGAATACGTGCGCCACCCGAGTCATTCAAAGCAATTACCGGAGCACCATTTTTCAATGCCAGTTGCTGTACCTTTACAATCTTCTGCGCACCGGTAGCACTAAGTGTTCCACCATATACGGTAAAGTCGTAAGCATAAACATATACTAGACGTCCATCAATTTTACCATATCCACAAACGATACCGTCACCAGGAATATGTTTCTTCTCCATACCGAAATCAGTACAGTGATGAACCACAAACTTATCAATTTCATTGAACGTACCTTTATCGAGCAACATATCAATACGTTCGCGGGCAGTCATATGACCATTGGCATGTTGCTTTTCAACACGCTCTACTCCTCCACCCTGAGCAGCCAGTTTATCCAGCTCCTCAAATTTTTTATATTGTTCTGCTGTTGTCATAAATTTAATCCTCCTCTTTAATTACATCCAGTGTCATGATAACCTGGTTACTGTTTACAGAGTCACCTTCATTTACGAAGATTTCTTTTACAACACATTCGCTGTTTACTTTGTAATTACTCTGCATCTTCATGGCTTCTATCACAACCACGATATCACCAGCCTGCAAGCGGTCGCCAGCCTTTACTGGAATCTTAACCACTTTACCCGGCATAGGAGAAACAATCTTATCCTGCTGTTTCTCATCAGCTCCCTTACGCATGCGAAGGTATTTTGCCTGCGAATCTATAATATCAATATTATATGACTGGTAATGAGCATTTACCGTATAACTCTTTCCGCCTTCTTTACGGATCAGTTCTGCATTATACGATTTTCCTTCATGCAAAATAGAACAACTACCGTTTTCTGCCATTACAATATCAACATCGTAAGGAACACCGTCGATAGTCAACTGTACTTTATTGCCTTCCTTGCTAACCAACGTAACGTCAGCAACTCTATCACCTATATGTATTTCCATAAATATCTTCTTTAAATTCGCAATACACCTTTTTTCAATCCGAACTCACGCCAACGACTGATAGGACGATTGTCTGAAGAGCCAGAATTATTCTCTTCCAGATTCATCAGATAGTCGATGTATGCTGCAATCATAGCAATATTTTCAGTTTCTTCTTCCTTCTGACCAGCCCATTCACGCAACATATCCTGATGCTTTGGTATAAACAAGGTATTATAATGACCTTCTACAAAATCAGGTACATTCATGATGTGACGCAAATAACCGATATTTGTTTTCAAGCCGGTAATCTTGTATTCGTAAAGCACACGGCGCATACGTTCGATAGCAAATTCACGAGTAGTAGCCCATACAATCAGCTTACCGATCATCGGGTCATAATAAATAGGAATTTCATAACTTTCGTATACATAGCTATCGATACGAACACCAATACCGTTGGGTTCCATCAACTGACGGATAACTCCCGGTGAAGGCATAAAGTTATTTTCAGAGTCCTCTGCGCAAATACGACATTCGATAGCATGACCACGCTGCTTCAGATCTTCCTGTTTGAAATGAAGAGGCTCATTGTTTGCAATACGGAGCTGTTCCTTTACCAAGTCAACACCTACAACTTCTTCTGTAATAGGATGTTCTACCTGAAGACGAGTATTCATTTCAAGGAAATAGAAATTGCGGTGCTTGTCAACAAGGAATTCAATTGTTCCTGCTCCCTTATAATTTACAGCCTTGGCAGCCGCTACAGCAGCCTCACCCATTTTCTGGCGCAATTCAGGAGTAACAAACGGAGATGGAGTTTCTTCTACAATCTTCTGGTTACGACGCTGAATAGAACATTCGCGTTCGAACAGATGTACCGCATTACCATAATTATCTCCTAAAATCTGGAATTCAATATGATGCGGTTCCTCTACAAATTTCTCCAGATAAACTGTATCATCACCAAATGATGACATTGATTCCGAACGAGCTGTATTATAAGCTTCTTCCACTTCAGACTCACTATGAATAAGGCGCATACCTTTACCACCGCCTCCCATAGAAGCCTTCAGCATAACCGGATAACCGATACGATTACAGATTTCTTTTGCTTCCTCTACACTCTGCAAAGGCTGTTCCGTACCAGGAACCACCGGCACTCCCGCAGCAATCATGTGTTTACGCGCAGAAATCTTATCGCCCATCGCATCCATTGTTTCAGGATCAGGACCGATAAAAATGATTCCTTCTTCACGACAACGACGTGCAAACTCGGAGTTTTCCGATAAGAAACCATATCCCGGATGAATTGCATCCACTCCATGGCGCTTAGCCGCCATGATAATTTTATCAATATTCAGATAGCTTTCACGAGATGCTGCCGGACCAATCAGGCAAGCCTCATCTGCATAAAGTACGTGGCGTGCCGTTCTATCAGCTTCCGAAAAGACTGCCACGGTACGAATGCCCATTTCACGGCAAGAACGCATCACGCGCACAGCAATTTCGCCACGGTTAGCGATTAATACTTTGTGTATCATGCTTTATGTTTTAGTTATTATCTTCGTTTAAGCCGCCGCCGCGTCATTCGGCACATGCAGCCAAAATCTGTGCAAAAGTAGCAAAAAAAGAGACACTGTTCTAAATATCCTCTCTTTTTTTACCCAGAGAAAGGCTTTTAGCACAAAATACCTAGCTTTAGGTATACATTCCACTCCAATATAAACCAAAACGCAATGTCGAGGTAGCAAAAAGCAAAAGTCCGAAGAGTAAACCCTTCGGACTTTTCAAACATATCTTTTTACTTCAAAAACAATACCTGTTTATTATACTTAATTCTGTGATAAATCTACTGCATAGTTGGCACGTTTTCCTGATGGATATATACCTACCATAAACAATACCTGATCAGGAGATTGAGAAGCCGCTTTCATAACTTCTTCCAGATCCTGCACTGTTTTCAGTTGTTTTCCGTTAGCTTTCAGTATGATAAATCCTTTACGGATACCAGAATCTGCCATTCTGCCTTCACTTACTCCTGTTACCTGAACACCATAACCTAAATTCAGTTGTTTCTTCAATTCGGCAGGTACTTCACGGAATGCAGCTCCCAGTAATTCCATATCAGCATTCTTTACAATCTTAGTATTACCTTGGGCATTTTTCAGTGTTACAGTGAAAGTCTTTTCTTTCTTATCGCGCCATACTTTCAATTTAATCTTATCACCCGGACGATATTTAGCCAGTGATCCTTGTAATTCGGCCATGGTCTTCACTTTCTTTCCGTTCAATTCCATTATAACGTCGTTCTTTTCCAAAACGCCATCTACCGAACCACCTTCTGTCACTTCAACAACCTGTACACCATCGTTGATGCCCAGCTCTTTCTGTTCCTTACGGATTTCATCCGGATAAGTTTCATCACCCATGTTTCGTCCTGCAATACCCAACAGAGCACGTTGTACAGTACCGTATTGCTTCAGGTCTGTAACAACCTTTGTCATAATGCTTGTAGGAATAGCAAATCCGTAACCCGAATAAGCTCCTGTAGGAGATACCAACATAGCATTAATACCTACCAATTCTCCATTAGCATTAACTAATGCACCACCACTGTTTCCCTGATTAATGGCAGCATCAGTCTGGATAAACGACTCTACACCATTAGCACCAAGTCCACGAGCCTTAGCACTGACAATACCAGCAGTTACTGTAGAACCCAAATTAAACGGATTACCTACAGCCAGTACCCATTCTCCAACTTTCAAGCGTTCAGAATCACCAACCGGTATGGCAGGAAAATCATCACCTTCTATTTTAACCAATGCTAAATCGGTAGTCGGGTCTGTACCAATTACACGTCCTTTCATTTCACGACCGTCGTGCAACTTGACAGAAATTTCATCAGCTCCATCAATTACGTGATTATTGGTTACAATATAACCATCCTTCGAAATAATTACACCCGAACCAAATCCACGCTGTTCAGGAGTTTGCACCTGCTGCTGACGTCCGCGCCCATCACCGAAGAAGAAATCAAATATATCAGGCTGACTCTGTATTGTTTTCACTTTACTTCTCTGTACAGACATAATATGTACAACAGAGTTCAAAGAACTTTCTGCCGCTTTAGTCAAATCAATCGGCTGCATGCTAGTTGCATCCAAAGCTGCATAGCGCACATTAGACGCTGTCTGGAATTCATCATAAAAAGACAAATTTTTGTCTTGTCTAGACTGCATAAGAGTATAAGTAGTAACCCCTGCCACCCCTGCACTGACAGCCAATACTGCGACTGCTCCAAATGCGATTTTAGTTGCCTTTTTCATATGTTTATATCATTTAAATTGTTAATTTCAACTCTTGTTTAACATTTCATTTGCTAAAGTAGAACAAAATTCATACGATTGTACTCTACACAACATCTTTTTTCCCTCTTTTAACAAAGCAAACTTTCCTATTAACCGCAGTTAACGACTACTGCCTGACAAATTTACATTCATTATCAGACTGTTCGGTAGAATTGCAGATATTTCTGACAAAAATGACACAAATTCGTTTTATTTGCGTACCTTTGCAAACAGAAAGCAGTTGGTCGGTTTGTCGCTGGTACTTATATGTACAAGAGGAAAGTCCGGGCAACACAGAGCATCCTACTTCCTAACAGAAAGCTGCCTGCAAAGGTAGAGTAATGCAGAAGAAAATAACCGCCAGTCCACACCGGAAAGGCAAGGGTGAGAAGGTAGGGTAAGAGCCTACCAGACGTATAGCGATATGCGTGCTGTGCATCTTAGGAGTTGTAAGGTCATGTAAACCGGCATTAAGGAGGGTTGCTCGCCCCACGTCGGAGGGTAGACCGCTAGAACTTACTGGTGACAGTGAGTGTAGATAAATGACAGACACTTTGCATTTCGATGCAGAGAACGGAACCCGGCTTATAGACCGACTGCTTTTTTTCATTGAAAAACCTTATCGCCATGAGTTATACGAGAATAAAAAACTGGCTACAATTTCTCACCGACGGCATATGGAGAATTACCGAAGATGAGATATCTCCCGTACGGCGACAAATATATTCGTGCATCAAAATCGTTTATCTTTCTGTAAACCAGTTTCTAAACGACCGTATCCAGATACGTACCTCCGCACTGACCTACAGCACGCTACTGTCGATTATTCCCATTCTTGCCATCCTGTTCGCCATCGCACGAGGATTCGGCTTCGACGCATTAATGGAAATACAGCTCCGCAAAGGTGTTGCAAGCCAGCAGAGTGAACTTATTATTTCGTGGATAAACTCCTATCTGGAGCATGCCCAAAGTGGAATATTTATCGGAATCGGTTTAATCATGTTATTATGGACGGTTCTTATACTGACAGATAACATCGAACGAAGCTTCAATGCAATCTGGCAGGTAAAACACCCTCGTTCAGTCTTCCGCAAAATAACCGATTATTTTTCCATGATTCTGCTTTTACCACTGCTGATAGTCATCTCAAGTGGTCTTACCATTTTTATGACTACATACATAAAGAACATGGACAACTTCCTGGTACTTGCGCCTATCCTGAAATTCCTGGTAAGACTTACCCCATATGCACTGACCTGGGGAATGTTTATCGGACTCTACATATTTATCCCAAACACCAAAGTCAAATTAAAGCACGCCTGGTTTCCGGGAATACTGGCAGGAACCGCCTTTCAGGCATTTCAGTTCTTTTATGTAAACAGCCAGATATGGGTTTCAAATTACAACGCTATCTACGGAAGCTTTGCTGCCATTCCCATGTTTTTGTTATGGACACAGATTTCCTGGACAATCTGCCTCTTCGGAGCTGAAATGAGCTACGTAAGCCAAAATCTGGGTTCGTTCGACTTCGGAAAAGAAAGTGCAAATATCAGCCGCAGATATCATGATTTCTTTTGCACCATTATACTTTCAGCCATCTGCAAGAGTTTTGCAGAAGAAAAGACACCTTACTCTGCAGAAGAAATAAGCAAACAATACAAGATTCCTATCCGACTTACCAAACGGATCTTATATGAACTGCAAGACATACATCTGATTTTCGAAACAATAGAAGAGAAAAAAGGCGATGTACGCTATCTTCCGGGCATAGACATCAATAAACTTACAGTAGGTACACTGCTGGAGAAGCTAGATTCTGCCGGTTCCGAAGATTTCAAGGTAGATCGCCAGCAATATTCTGACTCATGGAAAATTCTGGAGCATGCACGCAAGGAATATATGTACAACAACAGTCAGATTTTACTGAAAGATTTATAGGCAGTCACCAGACATATCAGAACAACAGATACGAAAAGAGCAGAAAATACAATAATTCTTCTTCTGCATAAAAAAATTATCCCCGTCATAAAATATGGCGGGGATAAGTCTTATAAATACAGCAACCTTATTTTGTCAACTGCATCATGCGGCTCAAATACTTGCCGATAATATCAAACTCCAAGTTCACTACGCTACCAACCTGAAACGTATGGAAGTTGGTATGTTCATAGGTATATGGGATAATGGCAACCTGGAAAGTATCTTCAGTCGGATTGCAGACCGTCAGACTTACTCCATTCACTGTAACCGAACCTTTGTCAACAGTAAAATATCCTCGTTTTGCCATTTCCGGATCGAATGCATACTTGAATGTAAAATACCAGCTGCCCTCCGCGTCATCTATAGCTACACAAGTAGCAGTCTGATCTACATGTCCCTGAACGATATGCCCGTCCAGACGTCCATTCATCATCATACTGCGTTCTACATTGACCTTATCTCCCACTTTCAGCAAACCAATATTAGAGCGTTCGATAGTTTCCTTCATGGCCGTAACCGTATAAGTTCCATCCTGAATACTCACTACAGTCAGACAAACTCCATTATGAGAAACACTCTGGTCTATTTTTAACTCATCAACAAACGAACATTTCAACGTGAGGTGCAGATTTTCCTGATCCTTTACCACCTTTACCACTTCTGCATATTCTTCAACTATCCCTGAGAACATAAATTCATTATTTTATATTAATACTTCTACTTTTTACAATCACTGCACCGGAATAGGCTTACTCCAGACCGTATTGCCTTCTGAGTCAACTACCGAAATAGTTCCCCCGGCATAATCCTCTATGTAACTATTCCCTTTTACCAGCATATCTTCCGCCATACGTATGGCTTTTTCCTCTATTTTTATAAAGAAGCCTTTATTATCGCTTGAGCTTCCATCCGAAAAATAAATATCATAAGTTTTCATGGTTATATCATTTAAATATTGCGGGCACAAATATATATATTATCAGCTAGAAGAAGCAAACTTATGACATAAAAAAAGAGAAACCAACATTTGTCGATTTCTCTGAAAGAGCGGAAAACGAGACTCGAACTCGCGACCCTAACCTTGGCAAGGTTATGCTCTACCAACTGAGCTATTTCCGCAGTTTTTCTGCAATATGTAAAAGAGCGGAAAACGAAACTCGAACTCGCGACCCTAACCTTGGCAAGGTTATGCTCTACCAACTGAGCTATTTCCGCAGTTTTTCTGCAATATGTAAAAGAGCGGAAAACGAAACTCGAACTCGCGACCCTAACCTTGGCAAGGTTATGCTCTACCAACTGAGCTATTTCCGCAGTTTTTCTGCAATATGTAAAAGAGCGGAAAACGAAACTCGAACTCGCGACCCTAACCTTGGCAAGGTTATGCTCTACCAACTGAGCTATTTCCGCAATTATCAGTGAAGGAAATGAGACTCGAACTCACACGACATAACTGTCACCACCCCCTCAAAGTGGCGCGTCTACCAATTC
>UMCQ01060313.1_pt1 | contig 24292 bp, 20 predicted proteins | sample 1964271 | NCBI WGS metagenome assembly UMCQ01 (sample SAMEA4835972, study PRJEB28245) | human gut metagenome | biome: gut microbiome; material: fecal sample | place: Denmark | collected 2008
AAGGAAAGAGGTACATTACAATGAATAAAAGAAACCGGATTATGGAAATCTTTTATAGATTTATGAGTGGCGAACATATGGCTGTAAAAGACCTCGCGGCGGAGTATGAAGTGTCAGAAAAGAGTATCCAGCGTGATATCAGTGAAATAAAAAATTTTATGGCAGAATACGGATATTCTGTGGGCAGGGAAGAAGTAAAGTTTGATCGTTCTTCACAGAAAATGTATTTTGAAGCAGAAAAGTTTTTAACCAATGGGGAGATGCTGGCAATTACCAAAATACTGATTGCAACAAGAGCATTTCCACAGGATAAGATGAAACAACTGGTTGCTAAACTCGAAGAATTTGCTTCAACAAAAGATAAAAAGAGATTGCAGGAACTGGTAAAGAAAGAACTGTATCATTATAAACCAGTAGCAACGCTGTGCAATGATTTAATTGATAATCTGTATGCGCTGGCAGAGGTGATTGATGATAAGCAGGAAATCACAATTACATATTACAAGATGGACAAATCCAGAATTGACAGAAGAGTTCGTCCATTGGCGATTGTATTCAGCGAATATTACTTTTATCTGATTGCCGTACACGAGATAGACGGAGAATGGAAAGACCGGTATTACCGTGTAGACCGCATTACAGACATGATAAAACACCGGACACATTTTGAAGTGGAATATGACAAACGCTTTGATGAAGGCAAATTAAAAAATGAAATCCAGTACATGTGGCCGGGCAAGGAACAGCAGATTGAGTTTGAATTTACAGGGCCTTCTGTACAGGCTATTTTAGACCGTATTCCAAAATCGAAAGTCATCAAAAGGGAAAAAGATAAGGTGACGATTCAGGCAACGGTGGTGTACGGAACAGGAATTAAAATGACACTGTTAAGTCAGGGCAGCTGGGTGAAAGTGTTGTCACCGCAGTCATTTGTGGATGAGATGAAGCAGGAGGTAGAAAAGATGATGGAGGGGTATCGCTAAAGAAAAAATACATTATAGAATACAGGAGGAATTTAATGCAGGAAAAATTATTACAGATTTCCCAATATGTAATAAAACATCCAATTATGACAGAAAGTGAGAAGTACAAGAAGAACTATATAAATCTATTGGATTATTTCGTAAGGAAATATTCTCCAAGTGATAAATACTCTCGCAGTGTGTTGGAATTATATAAAAAAAGGCTGCTCGAACAACCAGAATTATATGATTACAAAGATGGGAAGCCGGAAAAAACAGCAAAAGGAACAAAGAAGAAAAAATGTAAATTCTTTACATACAGATATTGTTTACTGGTAGATACGCTGTTTATATGTGCTTTTTTTGATGAGAAGAAATCAGAGCAGATATATTTGGAAATATTAAAAATGTATGACAAAAGGTATTGGAAAAATTTAGAGATGCTGTATAAAACAGTAACCGGTAAAAGCAATAATGCAGTAAAAATCAGTCAGATAGATTATATGACAGAGTGTATTAAGGTGAACCGAAAATTTGTTGATAGAAGGATAAAAAATATTTTGGTAACAGCAAATATGAGTGCCGGAAAATCAACATTACTAAATTCAATTATTGGAAAGAAGGTGAATAAAACCCAGAATGATGCATGTACTGCAAAAACACACTATTTATTAAATAAGGCATTTGAAGATACATTGACATATGAATATGACTATGAATTGGAGTTAGATGCAACACTTCAGATACTTATGGATGACAATGGGGGCAATACAAGCAATGAAATCAGAGTGGGTACAAGGTTCAGGAGTATTGAAAATGTGGATATCCCAATCTGCTTTATAGATACACCGGGGGTTAATTCGTCACAGGATAGAGTACATAGGGATATTAGTGAAAAAGACATAGTAGAAAATCAATATGATTTATTGATGTATGTATTAAATGGTGAGAACATCGGAACAAATGACGATAGAAAGCACTTAGAATTTGTTGCAAAGAATTATCATGGAAAAATTATTTTTGTAATAAATAAACTGGACAGGTATCGAAAAGATGATTCTGTTCCACAGACAATAAAAGCAGTTTATAAGGATTTAAAGAATATAGGATTTAAGAATCCTGTAATATGTCCGGTATCTGCGTATGCGGCATATCTTGCAAAAATGAATATGTTTCAGGAAGAACTGAATGATGATGAACAGGATGAATTAGAACGATTGTATAGAAAACTTAGTAAGAACGAATATAAGTTTGATACATATTATCCTGAAAAATATCATATAAAAAATGTTTCTGATAATAAAAATCATCAATTATTGTTACATTCGGGGATTTTGTCGCTTGAAAAAATACTTTACGAAGAGAGGTAAAACAAATGAAAGAAATTTTTATTAAGTATAATCCGTATCAGCTTGTTACGGAAATCACTATTGATGGACAGAAATTAAAAAAGAACAGCAAATTAAATTTTGAAGATAGACGTCTTCAGGAATGGGTCGAAAGTCTGCCTGATTTATTATTTGAAGAATGTAATACAAAAGATTTTAAGATTACATTCCATGGAACAACACCGGATTATGAAGATATGGAAGCAATGGCTAAAGAGGCAGAAGCAAAAGGAATCCATATTGAATTGGAACATATTCCGGCAAAGGAAATAGGAGATAAAGAAGTAGCGATTCAGGAAGTATTTGACGAGATTCAAAACGGACCTTTTGAGGAACTTCGTCAGCCGGATGTTATAAAGGCTTTTGATTTGGCAAAAAGCAAGGATTTTGAAGTTAATGTGGTTGCAACAATGAGTGCGGGAAAATCAACACTGATTAATTCGTTATTGCGACAGAAGCTTATGCCGGCAAAGCAGGAAGCTTGTACGGCAACAATAACAAAGATTAAAGATAATGATGCAGACTGTTTTATGGCAAAGGTATATGATAAAGACGGAACATTGATTCAGACACATACAGAGCTTACATATGAGACAATGGAACAGTTGAACGCTAATCCAAGTGTATCCAGAATTCAGGTGGAAGGGAATATACCATTTGTTACCTCTGATGATGTATCACTGGTGTTAGTTGACACTCCGGGTCCGAATAATTCAAGGGACCCTGAACATAAGGCGGCAACTTACAGAATGTTATCAGAATCTTCAAAGCCTCTTGTGCTTTATATTATGAATGCCACACAGTTAGCGGTTAATGATGATTATAATTTACTCAGTCATGTAGCAGAGAGCATGAAAGTCGGTGGAAAACAGTCAAGAGACAGATTTATTTTCGTTGTTAATAAGCTGGACGATTTTAAAAAAGGCGAGGACAGTGTTGAAGCGGCAATTACTAAAGTCAGGGATTATTTGAAAGACAACGGAATCGAAAATCCGAATATTTATCCGGCATCTGCTTTGACTGCACTTAATATTCGTACAATACTGGCAAATAGTGATGACGACAATGATGATGATGTGTATGAAGCAAAAGGAAAAGTACGTAAGTTTAACCGGAATGAAGAGATGCACTTTGAAAAGTATGCCCCATTAACACCGTCAATGCGGGGGGAAGTGGAGGATATGCTTGCAAAAGCGGTTGCCGAAGGAGATGATAATCAGCAGGCACTTATTCATGCAGGAATAGTTCCTATTGAAGCAGCAATTAGAATGTATGTACAAAAATATGCAAAAACAGCTAAGATAAAAAATATTGTAGATACATTTATCAAAAAACTCGAAAGTACACAGTCATTTGAAAAAACAAAACAGGAAATTGCCACAAACCGAGATGAACAGAAAGAAATACTGGCTCAGATTGATGTGATTAAGAAAAAACTGGCAAGCGGAGAAGATGCGAAAAAGTTCAAGACCCAGATTGAGCAGATTAATTATGATAAAGAAATAAGTAAGCTTGCTCAAAGTGTAATTGTTGCTGCACAGAAAAAAATCACCAAACAGTTGTCATCAACAGATGCAAAGTTGTCAAAACGGGATGCGGAGAGTATTTGTCAGGTATTTGCAAAATTTGCAGAGGGATTGCAGGCTGAGGTACAGGTTAAGCTGGAAAATTTAATATCCAATCATGTTAAAAAAAATGCAGAGGACCTTCTTGAACAGTACAAGAAAAAGATTGCTGAATTAGCGCAGGATGTGAAAGTCGGTAGTGTTGAGCTGAATCCGTTTGAATTAATGCAGGGAGATATTATATCAGACACAAGTGCATTGATTTCTAAAATGACAAAATCGGAAAAGGTGAAAGTAGGAGAGGAGTGGATTGCTAATACAGATAAGAAATGGTATAAGCCATGGACATGGTTCCAGGAAAAAGGACATTATAAAGAGATTTATGAGGATAAGGAATATGTAGACGGAACCGAACTGGCTCAGAAGTTTTTTGCTCCGATTCAGGAATTACTGTATGAAAACAGTGAAAGTGCCGTTGAGTATGCAAAGAAACAGACAGCGTTAATAAAGAAAGAATTTGCAAAGAAATTCGATGAACTTGATGCTGTATTACAGTCAAAGTTAAAAGAACTGGAAATATGTGCTAAAGATAATGAAAATATTGAAGCAAGAATTAAGGAAACACAGGAAAGACTTGACTGGCTGGAAAAAATTCAGAACAAGGTAAATGGAATACTTGAAATTTAAGGAGATGTTTTAATGGCTGTAACGCAGGAATTTAAGCAGGCTGTATTGCAAAATAACAATCTTAAAACGAAAATCATGTTAAAAGACAGTTTGCTTGTAGATACATCTTTTAATCAGTTTGATGAAATGCTTAGATATGCTGAATCCAAATTAATGGATTTTTGGGTCAAAGATGAGGAAGATGACGAAATATCGTCAGATGACCCGCAGGAGTTTGATGCAATTCTTGCAGGGTTAGTTAATAATTTCAGCCATAAGAGGGTGAATCACCTGAAGAAAATGATTAGTACGATGTATCCTCGGAAAGTGGAAAAAAAGTTACCTCTGGTTAAAAAAAAGCGGTTTGTTATTAGGCAGACAGATGGAGTACAACAAGAATGCAAGAGAATAACTAATAGCAGTACAGATATTTTAAATGTTGTATCACTAATTGATGAAAAAAAATATATGGATGATAAAGACATTGCTAAAATTATAAAGGCTGCAAAGAGTATTATAAAACATTGTGACAAAATAACGGGAAGTAGGTGCAAAAATGGCAATAACAAGTGAATTTATGGAAGCTGTTAATAATGGGAATAGAACACGCGTGAGGATTATGTTAAAGGACATCATGCTGGTTGACCCGACTATGGCGAAATTTGATGAGATGTTAAAGTACGCGTCATCAAAAATGAATGATTTATATGATGAGCATGACGATGAAACGTTAAAATATGACCGCACAGAGTGGAATGAGGCATATTTAAACAATCAGATGGTAGTGGTTGTTGGCAATTTTTCTAAAGAACGGGTTGAATTGCTACGGAATATGGTCAGATTTTTATACAGAGATAAAGCAGAGAAGATTAAAACACAAACAGATTCGGCGCAGAGTTATCAGATTACAAGAAAACAGGCTGGAGCCGGTGTGACAGCAGTTGGAGCGGTTGCTGCAGTTGCGGGAATCTGCGTTCAGTCAGGTGCACTGATAGCAGGTGGTGTGGTAGTTGCAGCAGTTGGTGTAGGCATGATTGTTACGGATAAGGGGTGATTAGATGAATAATACTGCCGATTTATCGGATGTAAAAACGGCAATAACGAATGGACAGCAAAGAGCAGCGAATGTAAAGTATCATAATATAGTAAATGGGTATCAGGCTGCGTTGCAGGTTGTTGATGATGTTGTTCTTAAAAATTATATAGGAAATCTGACAAAAATGCCGGTTGTGCCATTGTCAAAAGATATTCTTGAAAATAATATTAAGAACAATGTGCTTTTTTTCAAGATTACCGAAATGGTTTATGAGAAAGAAGAGTTTGCTACATATAAATTTGCCAGTGTATTTAATTCACTGGCAACAACGGAAAGTGCGGTTTTTGTTATTATTGACAGTGACGGCATAAAAACGGATTTTTATATGGGGGTCCGCTCTCTGGATTCGGAAAGAACGACAAGTTCATTGCGTGATACAGTTGAAAATGCGATGAAGGGACAGTTTCCGGGCATTAAAACTACGGATTATACAATAGAAGAAATGGAGAGTATTTTAGAAAAGATACAGGCAAATAGCATATCTTCCGTTTCATGTGTGGCAAATAGTAAGGCACATACGATTGAATCCAATAAAAATTTTGTTCAAGGTCTGGAAAAACTGGTGCTTTCAATGCAGGGCGAAAAGTATACAGGAATAATCATTGCAAATGGTACTACATCGGATCAATTAAGAGAACTGCGTAAAGGATATGAAAGTGTATATACCCAGATGTCGCCGTTTGCAACAACCCAGGTAAATTATATGGGGAATAAAACCGTTAATTATACTTTTACTGAAACGGAAGGGAAAAGTCGTTCAACTTCACATACAACCAATTCTTCTGAATCTGAAACGGAAACAACCAGCAGTGGAAGCAGTATTACGAATGGAGAATCAAAAGAAAGTGTTGCAGGGAAAACGCTCAAGGGAATTTCTTCTGCGGCTTCTATTATCGGGGCGGCATTGGGACCGCTTACAGGTGGTATGAGTCTTGCGGTTGGCGGAGTTGTAGCAGGCGGTGTAGGACTGCTTGGAAATGCTGTGCAAAAAACAGTATCCAATTCAACAACGGTTAATGAATCAATTTCTCATAGTATTGCAAAAGTATCCGGAGTTAGTGACGGTATTACAGAGGGTGTTAATTACGGAACATCTAAATCGGAAGGCTACACAAACGGTATGTCGGAAGGAATGACATTAACGCTTCATGATAAGTCGGTTGAAACAATGTTAGAAAGAATTGATAAACAGTTAAAGCGAATTGATGAATTTGAAAGTTTAGGCATGTATGAGTGTGCAGCATATTTTCTTTCAGAAAATCAGTACGCGGCAGAAGTCGCCGCTTCAACTTACAAAGCGTTAATGAGAGGCGAGAATTCGGGCGTTGAAATATCGGCAGTCAATTCATGGGGAAAGTCGGAAAAAGAAATAACCAAGCAAATAGGTCAGTATGTTACGAATTTTATTCATCCTGTTTTTAGATATGAAGGAACAGCCGGTAATATAGAAGTAACGCCATGTTCTTTGGTAAGCGGCAGTGAACTGGCAATTCACATGGGGCTGCCAAGACGTTCAGTGTGTGGTCTGCCGGTTATTGAACATGCGGATTTCGGAAAAGAAGTTGTAACTTACGGACGAGCTTCAAAAGGCGCCAGCATAAATCTGGGTAAAGTCTTTAATATGGGGAGTACAAGTGAGAATGCGGTAAGGCTGGATATTAATACGTTATCAATGCACACATTTATTACGGGGTCTACCGGTTCAGGTAAAAGTAATACCGTTTATGAACTTGCAAGACAGCTTGATGCAAATGGCAAAAATTATTTAATAATAGAACCGGCAAAAGGAGAGTATAAAAATGTTTTCGGATTACTGCCAGATGTAAAAGTATACGGAACAAATCCATATTATGAACCACTTCTGAAAATTAATCCGTTTAAGTTCCCGAAAGGAATTCATATTTTGGAACACATTGACAGGCTGGTGGAAATATTTAATGTATGCTGGCCTATGTATGCAGCAATGCCGGCAGTGTTAAAGGACGCACTGCTTCAGGCATACAGGGTATGTGGCTGGAATTTGGTTAATTCTGAAAATATGTATTCGGATGATTTATATCCGACATTTCAGGATTTATTGGCAGAATTGGTAGATGTAATAAAAAATTCGGCATATTCGGAAGAAGTTAAGAGCAATTATATGGGATCGCTTGTAACAAGAGTAAAATCTCTTACAAATGGTCTTAATGGACAGATTTTTGCGGCGAAAGAAATTGATAATAAAATATTGTTTGATAAAAAAACGATTATTGATTTGAGTAGAATCGGTTCAATGGAAACAAAATCATTAATTATGGGTATACTGATTATGAGATTAAGCGAATACAGAATGACCAGTAATTATGAAATGAATCAGCCGCTTAAACATGTGACAATTTTGGAAGAAGCACATAATATTTTAAAGAAAGTATCTACGGAACAGAATTCAGAAGGGGCAAATGTAGCAGGAAAATCGGTTGAGATGATTTCAAATGCGATTGCTGAAATGAGAACATATGGCGAAGGATTTATTATTGTAGACCAGTCACCGAGTGCAGTTGATATTTCTGCAATCCGAAATACAAATACAAAGATTATTATGCGGCTTCCGGACGAACAGGACAGGCGCATGGCAGGAAAATCAGCAGGACTTAAAGATGAGCAGCTTGACGAAATCGCAAAACTTCCGAAAGGTGTAGCGGTAGTATATCAAAATGACTGGGTTGAACCGGTGCTTTGCAGTATTCAGAAGTTCAGAGGTGAAGAAGGCAGATACCAGTATGTTTTTGAAGGAACAGAAGAAAATGCCACGGCATTATTTAAAACAAAAATATTGGAGCTGCTTTTAAAATACCGCGTGAATGACCCGGTAGACAACGACATTGATGAAGTAATTGAACTTTTAAATGATGCGGACATTGCGGTGAAAAATAAACTGGTATTGCGTAAATTATTAAATACATGCAAAAAAACAGAGGATTTGCCAATGTGGAAAGATGATAATTTTGAAGAACTTTCCGGTGTGGTAACAGAAATTCTCGATGGTGCATTAAAAACAAAGTCAGCTATTGAATGTTCGCAGGATTATGATGAATTAACCAATCATCTGATGAAGTATATTGCAGAAGAAACCGAGGACTTACCAAGGTCATTTGCTTTAGCAGCTTCACAGTGTTTGATGAAAAATGAATCTGTGGATAATAAAGAAAGCAGAGACATTTATGCAGCATGGATTACGCATCTTAGAAACAAAAGTGTACTTTAATCAGAGATACTCAAGTAAAGGAGGAATTCAATGTTTTCTTTTGGTGATTTTAGTGGAATAGAAAAACTTGGCATTGACAGATCAGAACTTTCAAAGCTGGCGCAGTCAATGGACAAATTAACAGATGAAAAGGATATTGATAAACCGATAGCAAAGGAACTGGATGAAGTGAAGGGCTGCCCGATTGAAGGAAATGGCGGGCATTGGGAAGGAGAAAGAGGAAATTCAAAATGGTTTCCGAATAGGGATGAGATACCTAAAAATCCTTTGACAAATCCGGATGGATTGACATGGGGACAAATACTGGACAAATACGGTATTGATGGAATAGAATTTAAAAATGGGGAGCCGGATTTTTCACCGGTTGCTAAGGGAACAGTTGAAATTGACCATTTTACCGATAACAGATACGGAAAAGGAGGTAATTTTGACCAGGCGTGTGAGAGACTGGCAGAGCAGAGAGGATGCACAAAGGAGGAAGTCAAGGTCTGGATGAAAGAAAATAAATATACCTGGCATGAACGGTCTGATTGTAAGACAATGGATAAAGTACCTACTGAAATCCATGGTAATATCAGACATTCCGGCGGTATATCAGAGGCTAAAGCAAATCGGGATGCCGCAGCTTAAAGAATAGAGCCGTTTAAATACATAGAAAGAAGGTGCAGTAGATGAATGACAAAGTTTTTGGAGAATTAGTGTTTAATAATGGCTGGGAAAAAAAATTAGACTGTGATTTTTGGGGACAGGAAAGCGTAAAAATACGTGTGTCAGCATATAAAGATGAAGAGCCGAATGATAATCAGCGAGATGCGTATAGTCGTTTTAAAGAAGATATAAAACAGATTTCCAGAATGAGTTTCAAAAAGATGGAAGAATATTTACAAATTATTTCTGATGATATTATCGCATATTTGGATTTTGATCAGATGCCGGATGATATAAGAAAAATCGTAAGTATTAATCATATTCTGTTTATGGAATCGGGTGATTTTGCAGTTATTTGCGATGCTGTGTGGGACGACCATGGCGTGGCAGTGTTATGCACAGAAACAAAAATGATTGCAGGTCCGCAGGATATTGTCTGGATGAATGAATAAAACGGAGGGATACATATGGGGATTTGGGATATTGTCCGTTCTGCGTCAGATGCTATCGTAAGTTCAACAATCGCTCAACAGGAACGTGTAGAGCGGGAGGTTAATAGAAAGATACGTGCTACAGAACGTAAAATTGATAAATATGACAAAGAGCATGGTGATGTTGAATCAAAGAAAAAAGTTGCCGAGGCAAAAAGAAAATTAAATGAAATGAAAGAAAGGACACAGTCAAGTCAGTCTGCGGTAAGAAGACGTACAGACTATGATTTGGAGAAGGATAATACGGGTTTAGATAAGAAACCAAGAGATTATCAATATCGGAAAAATGTAAGTTTATCGGAAGCAATTCAAACGGCTGATTCCTGTACGGGGGTTTATATTTTATACTTAAACGGTCAGGTGATGAAGTGCGGAAGAGCTGCATACGGACAGGGAGTAAGGTGGCGATTTGTACAATACTATAATCTGAATTATGATGATAGAGCCAGAAGAGGCGATTTATGGTCAGTAACAAAAGAAAATCGGGATTCGGTTATGGTATCATGGCAGTGTTGTCCGGTAAGTAAATGCAAAGAATTAGAGTATAAATTATTTGCAAAGTACGGAAAAGGACCATGGGGATTGAGAGCACCTGCAAAGTGTCCTGATAATTCATGGGAACTGTTAATATAAAAGCAGAAATAATTAAATAAAGTAGAAATTCCCGGTAAAATATGTAGTCAGTGTATTTTGCCGGGGAAAATTATTTTATAAATAATTAGTAAAATATATTGACAATAATCAAACGACACTATATATTATATATAAACAATAATGCGCGTGATTGTTAAATATTTAAGTGTCATTGTACACAAACAGAGGAGGGATGCATTTGAAAATTACGCAGGAGGCGGAGAAGGTCGTAGACGGACTTTGTCTTATGGACGATACGCTGTTTCGTGTCGTAGCGCAGGATAAAGAGTTCTGCGAGGAAGTTTTAAGAGTAATATTGCAGAAAGAAGATTTGGAAGTCATAACCGTTCAGGTTCAGAAAGATTTGCATCACATTCACAGTCATTCGGTAGTTCTTGATGTATTATGCAAAGATTCCCATAATAAAAATTACAATATAGAAGTCCAGCAGGAAGATAATGACGACCACCAAAGGCGTGTGCGTTATCATGCGGCAAGCGTTGATACAAAAATGTTGGAAAAGGGTAAAAAATATGCCGATTTGCCGGATTTATGTGTTGTATATATTTCAAGTTTTGACATTTTCAAAAAAGGGAAGACTACATATCATGTAGACAGGACACTGCGGGAAACGAAAGATGTAGTTGACAACGGACTGTATGAAGTATATGTTAATACACAGATAGATGATTCATCAAGCATAGCGGGTTTGATGCGGGTGTTTAAAAGTACAAAGCCTGTACAAGATGAACGGTTTCAGAAGGTTTGTGAAAAGTTGAGAGAATATAAAGAAGGAAAGGGGCGAAATACGATGTGTAAGCTGGTAGAAGATTATGCGAATAAAAAGGCAAAAGAAATGCAGGTTGAAACAGCCCGAAGGGCATTTGCAATGGGATTGCCGATAGAAAGTGTAGCGCAGCTGGTAAAGCTTTCGACAAAGGAATTGGAAAAGATTGTGGCTGAGGTTCATATTGCGTGATAAATGAAAGTTGAAAATTGTGAGTTTTGAAAGAAAAATATTGATGGCTCTGCTAGTGTTGGCAGAGCTTTTTTTAGAGAGAAATGGATTTATGTGAAAAAATCGTGTAAGTGTATTTCGACGCAATTAGCTATTGTTTTTAGAAGGAATTTCTATTATAATAAACGAAGACGATAAAAGAAAACATGAATTTTACCGCGCACCGCATGAATACTGGGCTGAGTGGTATTTTTAATGAAATTTCAGTGGGGAAATTGATGAAAAATGACTCTTTCCCGCAAACCACCAATTTAGCCCGCATAAATGCTGGGATTGCAGAGATGCTGTTTGGAAGAGTAAACACCCCAAAGGGGATTGAAACGTCTGCTGCCTCTATTTTGTCATCATACCACATATGTTTGGAAGAGTAAACACCCCAAAGGGGATTGAAACGTCTGCTGCCTCTATTTTGTCATCATACCACATATGTTTGGAAGAGTAAACACCCCAAAGGGGATTGAAACGCCTGCATTCCCATCATCGGTGTCATTGGCTGACGTTTGGAAGGACAGAAACCCCAAAGGGGATTTAACATAGCTTTTCTGAATTAAAGTCAACCCATATCCAATTTTGATAGTATATATACAGTTTTTTTTGTTACTCTTATGTAAATTTCAAGGACAAAGGGTTTATTCCAATATTTCAATAAAAAGTATCCCACAGTTGAGTAATATATAGATATTAAGGTAAAATAATTAAAAAAACCAATAATTTTAGTTGAATTTATGTAAATTAGGAAATATAATATTATTGGAGGTGCAATAATATGTTGATAGAATTTCGATTTAAAAATTACAGGTCATTTAGAGATGAGGCGGTTCTTTCTATGGAAGCAGTAGGACTTGCATCATTTAAAAATTGTCTGATTGAACACGGGAATATGAAACTATTGCCGGGTGTTGCAATATATGGAAAAAATGGCGGCGGTAAAAGTAATGTAATCCGAGCGTTCTGGCTTGGTGTTCAGTTTATTCGAAATGCACAAAGAATACAGCATGAAAAGGCGATAGTGCCGGTTGTACCTTTTGCTTTGAATGATTATTCCATGAATGAACCAACAGAGTTTGAGTTTGATTATATTGTTAATGATGTGAAATATTGGTATTCATTTGCGGCAACAAGAGAAAAAATTATAAGTGAATCACTATATCATGCACCAAAAGGGCAAAAAGCGTTGGTATTTATTAGAAACGGGCAGGAGTTTACATTTACTGAGGATAAAGCACGCAGAAAACTTATAAGTGAAACAGTTGCGGAAAATCAACTGTTTTTTTCTGTTGCATGTACAATGAATGATGCTGTGTGCGTGAGTGCAATGAAGTGGTTTAGAGAGTATATTTTCTTCTCAAGAGATTACACGGATATTCCAAGACAGCTGTTGGAATATTCAGATGACAGCAACATGCTCAAAGCGATTTCCGATTATGCTAAGACAGCGGATTTTGGAATTGAAGAAATGCAGTTTGAGGTGGAGAATAAAGAAATAGAGAATGATTTTGAATTTCCTGAAGATATCCCTGTTGAAATAAAAGCAGCATTAACATCATTTGTACGGATATTATCTGAAACATCAAATAATTCGGAAAGTCAATTAAAAATGAGTCAGATAAAGGCAAGGGCAAAACACAAAGGAATTAATGCAAATGGTGATTCCGAATTGTACCATTTGGAATTGGAAGATGAATCGGATGGAACAAGAAAACTGATGTCGATTGCTCCGGCGATTGAATCAGTCCTTGACAAAGGTGGAGTATTGTTGGTGGATGAGTTGGAAAGAGAACTGCATCCAATGCTTGTTTATTTTATCATTGCAAAGTTTCAGAGTAAGAGAAGCAATCCGCATGGCGCGCAAATTATTTTTACCACGCATAATACAGAACTTATGAATTTGGAATATATGAGAAAAGACCAGATATATTTTGCTGATAAAAAAAGAGCGGACGGTTCATCTGAGCTTTATAGTGTGACAGATTTTACTACAAAGACAGCTGACAATATTAGAAAAGGTTATTTGGCAGGAAAATATGGAGCAACTCCGAATCTGGAAATTGAGGAGGTGGAGTAATGGCGAGAAAAAAGATTGGCAGCAGAGGTTTCGGGTAAAATTATTATCCGGGTGCAGTGACAAATGCAAGAAGAACAGTAGAAAAACTCTTGGCGGAGGGGCTGCCGGGGTTGGAAGACATGGATGAGCGAAATCGGTGGTTACAAAGAAAATGCCTGACCTTTTCAAATGTATATGAAGCAATTGAATTTTTAGAAAGCTTGGAAAAGTTGTAATCATAATTTTGTGGTTGAAAAAGCAGTAGATGAAAAGATAAGAGAAACAACCCGCAGGGTATTTGCGATTTGCTATTGTTTTTATAGGAAATTTCCATTATAATAAATAAAGGCGATAAAAGAAAAAATGAATTTTACCGCGCACCGCATGAATACTGGGCTGAGTGACATTTTTAACGAAAATTCAGTGGAAAAACTGCTGAAAAATGATTCTTCCCCGCAAACCACTAATTTAGCCCGCATAAATACTGGGATTGCAGAGATGCTGTTTGGAAGAGTAAACACCTCAAAGGGGATTGAAACCGTATTCTTGCAGGCTTATAGTCACCAGCGGCGGCATAGTTTGGAAGAGTAAACACCTCAAAGGGGATTGAAACACGTGTAGTGTAAGTTAAAATTCTTTCATATCTGGTTTGGAAGAGTAGAAACCCCAAAGGGGATTGAAACGAAAAACGTGCAAATCCATTTCCGCCTACACAGTTTGGAAGAGTAAACACCCCAAAGGGGATTGGAACTTAGTTTCGCTTGAAACTCGGCAATTTGGGCTTCATTTGGAAGAATAGAATTGCTTTATAAATAATTAATAAAACATACCGACAATAATCTGATAACATTATATTATATATAAACAATAATACACACAATTGCTTAATATATAGTTCAGAGAATATAAAGAAGGAAAGGGACGGAATACGATGTGTAAGCTGGTAGAAGATTATGCAAATATGCGTGCGGCAGAGGAAGCAGAAAAGGCGGTAGAGGAAACGGCGAAGGAAACAGCCCGAAGGGCATTTGCAATGGGCTTGCCGATAGAAAGCGTGGCACATCTGGTAAAGCTTTCAACAAAGGAATTAGAAAAAATTGCGGCTGAGGTTCATATTGCATGATAGATGCAAGATGAAAATTGTGAGTTTTGAAAGAAAAATATTGATGGCTCTGCTATTATTGGCAGGGCTTTTCTTTTTGCAGAAATTAGCTGATATTATTAGACAAAAACGCTAAAAAATGGTAAAATAAGAGAAGAAAATTGTTGAAAATATAGAAGGGGGATTTGAAAATGGCAGAACAGCAGGACGTTAATATCATGATTACCAACGTAAGCGTGATTAACAGATATTTGAAAAATGAGTATACAGATGAAAGTGGGCAATATGCTGATATTACAGGATATATTACCAATGAAGCACCGGTTAAGTATCTAATGCAAAAGTTGAATGCAACCGATGAAAAATTAGATAAACTTATATTGATTGCAAGCGATGATGTGAATCAAAAGGTTGAAATCAAACTGCAAAAGGACGAAGGCAATAAAAAAGAAGTTGAGCAATTTGAAGCTGATTATGGAAATGGAAAGATGACATCAGTGGAAATTCTTGAAGATAAAATCGCGAAGTTTAGTATTGAAAAAAATATCCCATGCCCGGAATTTGAAGTCGTAGAATTAAGTGATGGTGTAAATGGTGATGGATTTTCTGAAATTTCTGATACTGCGGTTGTGAATGCGGTTGATAAAGTAAATTGTAAATTAATAGATGAATCCCGGAAATGTCGTAATTTAAATGTATATATTGAGTCTAATGGCGGTGTACGTTATGTTATTGTAATGCTTCTTAGTGTTATGAATATTCTGGAAAAAGTATATGCGAATATCAAACTACAGGGCGTGTATAGCATGATTTATAACAAAAAAACAGAAGATAAGAAAATACCTATTTTGGATACGTCCATGACATATGCTTCAATTGAATTGTTCTCGGCTATGAATGAATTTATCTATTATGGTCGTGCCAAGGCGTTAGAAGATTATTTTGAAAAACGTTTTACTAAGCGTAAAGAATCAGATGAAAAATATGATCCAGTTATTTTTCAGGATATAAAGAAGTGTATTAACAAGTTACAGAAAATTGCAGATGATATGCAGCTTTGTAGAACAGAGCAGATCATCGATAATTTTTATGAAAGTGAAAGTATCAGAGATGTCTTAAATAAATTTAAAGACACATATGCAAACGAGAAAGACCCTGATTCCAAAATTTTTCTAAGTGTTATCGAAAATATCAGGAGTGAGTATAATGATATTTATGATAATCCGAATCCAAACAAATTTTTAAACCTGCCAAAGATTATTAAATGGTGTATTGATAAAGATTATATTCAGCAGGCATTGACATTGTGTTCGGAGAGGCTTCCACAGTATTTTATTGAAAGTGGAATACTATGTATCAGCGATAAGTTGAGAGATTGCATACAAGAAAATATCAGTGATAATACTAATGCGGAAAAGTATGAGTTGAGTTATTATATGATAAGTACATTTTTTAATAGTATTTATAGAGAATGGATATTATACATAAAAGTTGAAGAAATTCTTTCAATGTATGATAAAGAATGGGTGGGGGAAAAAACTGTAACCAAAGCAATGATGCAGGAATTTAGAAATAAATTCAAAGAATATACAACGAATGAAAAGAAAATACCGTCATTATTAAAAAGGCATCAGTCCTATTGGGCAGAGCAGTTACGTAAAAATGGTGCTAAGGAACAGTATTTAGAGTGTATTCATAAAAATATGAGAGCATTAGTTATAATTAAAGAAAATGTGCCTAAAAATGGTACATTCAGTGTGGGTGGTAAGGAAGTAAAAAAATGGATAAAAAATTTGAACTTGCAGGAATTATATCCGTCCTATGTTGAACAAAGAGAAATTTTCCTTAAACAGATACAGGCTGAAAAAAGTGTGGATTTAGAAAGCCACAGAGAAGATGCGTGTAAGTATAACTTTTTTGATTTGTTCGATAATGAATATTTATATGCTGATGATATTGAACATTTTATTCCGATTATGGTGTTGTATGGAATATTAAAAGGACAGCGTAATTTATCCAATCACGCCTCAGAGGTGCATGAGGATAGTGAAAAGTATGTTCTTACAATGAACCAGATTAAATCCCTCATCACCTGGGAATTGGAGAAAATTGAGGAGTATAACAGAATCAACGGAGAAGTAAAAGATGTTCATTAATTTATCAAATCATGCACTGCAAAACTGGAGTTTGAAGCAGAAAGAGGAAGCATCAAAGTACGGAAAACTAATAGACCTTCCGTTTCCGAATATCAGCCCATACGCTGACAGCGTGGAAATAGACAGGCTTGTGGAGAAATATTTTAACAAGGTGCTGGAATATCACAATCCGGTGGTAATGTTGCAGGGAGAATTTATATTCACATTTCGGCTGGCAACAAAGCTTAAAGCGGCAGGAATCAAAGTGGTTGCGGGCAGAAGTGAACGGATTGTGGTAGAAAGCGTTAATTCCGAAGGAATTCCGGTAAAAAAGAGTGAATTCCATTTTGCCGGATTTATGGAGTATTAAAACGGAATCAGAGGGACAAAAGAAAGTGAGGGGAACATATGTTAGCAAGATTGAAACTGATCTTAGACAGCCGGCTGGAATATTATCAGTCGTCTAATCTTCAGGGAGTTCTTATGCAGAATATTGACACGGATTATGCAGAATATCTGCATAATCAGCGGTTCAATCCATATAGTATTGCCGTCGGTCATGAAGACGGTAATACCGTGTGGACGGTTACAACGGTCACAAAAGAAGCGTATCAACAGATTATTGAACCGTTAAAGAGTGATTCGTTTAAAGAATTTGATATTCACAAACATCAGCTGCATGTCAGAATCATCGATAAAAAGCTTACGGCAGTGTCCAGAGAAGCACTGTTACAGTCTGTAAGCAGGCACGAAAAATGGAATCATTTTTCGCTTCACTATGAAACCCCGACGTCATTTAAATCAAATGGAAGATATGTTTTTATGCCGGATTTCAGGCTGATTTACCAGAATCTGATGAATAAATATAATTACATTTATTTTTGCAGAAAAGAGGATAATACGGAACTGTTGGAGCAAATGGTAAAAGCAACTTATGTTACACAGTGCGATATTCATTCGGAGCGTTTTCCGTTAGAAGGGAAAAAGATAGCAGGCTGTGTAGGCAGTCTTGAAGTGCGAATCAGCGGTGATGAAAAAATACAGCAGATGATACGGTTACTGCTGGTATTCGGGGAGTATTCCGGACTGGGAATTAAGTGTAGTATCGGAATGGGCAAAATTAAAATAAAGGCATTGGATTAAAGGAGAAAAGGTCAATGGAGAATAATCACACAGCAAACAGTCAGTCAGGCGGCAAAGTCCTTGCAATGTATGATATCAGGGGAATCCAGGATTATATTTATAGGACACCGCATATTAAAGATGCGATGGGCGCATCTTTGATTATAGAAGATATTTTAAAGAATGCATTGCGTGAAGCTTGTAAAAATTTAAAGCTGAAACCGGAAGAAACGGATTTGGAATGGGAAAAGGGAGAAGAGGAAGAAGAGGTAAAACCGTTTAAAATGTCAGAGAAAGCCGTACAGGTTTTGTATATCGGCGGTGGAAATGCGTATGTTATATACAATGGGAATGATTTATATAGAAATATTAACAAAATAATGTCAAAGTATATCATTGAACATACATATTCATTACAGTTGGCAGCAGCCTGTGTAAAAGTCACGGATAAATATTATAATGACTATGAAGAACTTCGTAATAAAATGGACGACGTAAAGGCGAAAATGGCCGGCTCAAAGCCATTAGGTGCGCTTCCAATCATGAAGACTGAAATCAGAACGGGGTATCCTGCAATCGAAGAAAGTCCAGATAAGAACCGCGTGGATATCAGTAAGGAAACTGCCATAAAGCTGGATGAGAAAAATGAAAAAATTAAAGAATTAAAACAGGATAAATTTCTTGAGAATTATATTAACCGTGGAAAAGACAGCCGTATTGCCGTGGTGCATATTGACGGTAATAATATGGGGTTAAGAATCCGTGAACAGATTGAGCATGAACCGGATTATGTAAAAGCAGTTAATACAATGCGTCAGATTTCCCATAATATTAAAAAGGCATATAAAGACACTTTTGAAAAGATGGAAAATAAGTTTAAAGATGAATATGAAGACACGAAATTTGCACAAAATATTAAACGTTTTGTAAGAAAAGTAATTGTTGCGGGCGATGATATTACATATGTCTGCAATGCACACATTGCACTGGAAACGGTTCGTTACTACAGTGAGCAGATATCAGGGTTGATGATGGTCAGTGAAGAAAGTACACAGGAAAATATTAAAAAATATGGATTTAGTATTTGTGCGGGAATTGCATATATCGGAAGTCATTTTCCGTTTTACACGGCATATGAAGTGGCGGAAGCGTGCTGTGCAAGTGCTAAAGGCGAAGCCAAAAAGGATGAAAATAAAGAAAAATTACAGTTGGGTGGAGAGCGTATTGGCAATTACGTAGACTTTCAGATTTGTAAAAATATTCATTGTAAAAATCTTGATAAGGTCAGACAGGAAGAATACAGTACGCCGACCGGGGAAAATCTTTTAATTCGTCCGTACTATATTCCGACAACTCATCAATACGGATTGAGTAAAAATGCCGGAAAATTAAATGATTATACAAGTTTAAAAGAAAACATCAGAAAATTTTCAGATGAAAAGAATCTACCGCGTTCTTTTGTCAAAGATATACGAAATACATACAGTCTGGGCAGATACCAGATGGATACCTTATACGCTTTTTTAAAGTCAAGGGACTGGAAGCTTCCAAAAGACAGCTTGTATGAAGAAATCAACGGCGTACAGACGGCATTGTGGTATGATGCGGCAGAAATTATGGACTATAACCTGTATATCACACAGAGTCAGGAGGAAAATGCAGATGCGTAATTATCGGATTAAAATTGAATTACTAAGTGATATGTGTGTATCGGATGGTGGAATTTACAACAGTGCGATTGATACAGATATTTGTTATGACGAATACGGTTTTCCGTACATTCCGGCGAAGCGTCTGAAAGGCTGTCTGCGGGAATGTGCCTTAGAATTGAAAGACTGGGGTATGCCAATAGGTGTACAGGAAATGTTCGGCACACAGGGAAATGATGATTCGGACAGTGAAAAGGCAGGCAAAGCGGGAGCGGTACATATCCGCGATGCCTATATCGCAGACAAAGAGCGTTTTGTATCGGAAATCAGGCAGAATCAATCTGTCAGTCCGGTGCTGTGTCATCCGCAGAATATTTTAAAGGTATTTAGTTATGTAAGAGTGCAGACATCAATTGATTATGAAACCGGTGTTGCACAGGAGCAGTCTTTACGTACTATGCGCGTTGCCAATAAAGGGCAGGTGTTTTATGCGGCAGTTGAAATGGATGAGAAGTATGAAAAAGAATTGAAAAACTGCCTTGCGGTTCTGAAACATATGGGAATTGCCAGAACAAGAGGTTTTGGTGAAATAAAAGCAACATTGGAAGTACAGGCAGAAAAAAATAATTCTGTAAAATGTGCAGCATATCAGCAGAATGCGGATTATCTGGAATATGAAATCCGGTTATTATCACCGGTAATCTGTAAATCTGTCCACGGTCAGGAAGAAAGTTCAATGGACTATATTGAAGGTGTAAAGGTGCTGGGACATATTTTACACTGGATTACAGGAGCGGAACAGAAAGAAAAATTTTTAACAGCACTTTCTGATAATAAGCTGATATTTGGAAATGCGTATTTGTCCCATAAGGGAGAAAGGCTGACGGAAGTTCCTGCGTTTCTGTATGGGATAAAGAATGATAAAGTCCATTATAGAAATAAACTTTTTGATCCGGAGGAAAATGGTCAAAAGGACAAATCGACTGAAGACCATGTACAGCTCAATCAGATAAAGCACTGTTATGTCTGCATGCCACAAGATGGCAGACTTCAAAAATATGATGTGGAAATGGAAGAACGATACCACCACAGCAGACCGGAAGATAAATCTATCGGCAGAGCGGCAGACAGTATATCGTCAAAATTTTATCAAATTTCATCGATTAAGGCAGGGCAGACATTTAAAGGATTTATCAGCGGCGAACCGGAATTTATCCGGGAAATTTATGAACTGTTAAAGAAAAGCAGTCAGGCATCATTTGGATATGCCAGAAATGCAGAATACGGTAACTGTGAAATCACAGTGACAAAGACAGCAGTGCAGAAGAAACCGGAAATGCAGTCCGTGAAAAATTTTTATCTTAAATTAAACGCACCTTTGATTTTATACAGCGAAAAGGCGATGTATACAACAGATGCGAAGGAACTGGTGAAAGAACTGTCGGCAGCGTTGTGGCAGAATGAGAATATATTGGAAAATTCGGTTGAGAGCCGGTACATCAAGACAACATTTGTCGGTGGATACAATGTCACATGGGGGCTTAGAAAACCGACAGTAGGTGCATTTGACAAGGGAACGGTGATACAGTTTAAGGCAGAAAATGCAGTTGACATACCGGTGGGTACAATCTGGCTTGGAGAGCGTAATACAGAAGGATACGGTGAATGTGAGCTGGCAGTTTGTGAGGAAGGTGCGTACTATGGCGAGTATGTACAGGAAACGCTGTCAGCAGTCAAAGGTCAGGATACAGCCGGGAAAATTAAGATTTGTACAGAACTGCTCGGCAAGGTTGCCTGCAATTTATTTGATGAATATATGCATGCCTATGCCGCACACAAGGCAAAAGACCATGAAAAAGAATACGGCAGCTATTCTAAAGCAACGGTCAGCAATATGCAGATTATGTGCAGTGAAAACGATTCGTTAGAAAAAGTAAAGAACATATGTGAAGAACGGTATAATAAGGCAAGTGATGAGAAAAAGAAGAAACTTGAACAGGCAAAAAAGATTTGTGAAACAGTAGAGCGTGACAGTAAGGATATTAAGGATAAGTTTATGGAACAGTATCACATGTCTGATTTTGAATATAAGGATAACAAAAATATAGAAATGATATATTTAAGACAGTATTTAATTCAGTTAAAATACCGGTTAAGACAGAAGGAGGGCGTACCAGATGAGCAGTGAGAACAATAGTGTAAATAGCATTGTAAAGAGAATTTATATTGCCGCAGATGTGGAACTTGCATCTCCTTTATCAATATCCAACGGTACAGCGGAAAATACGGATTCGGATGTGTTAAAAAATGCTTCCGGTGAAGTCTTTATTCCGGGAACTGCCATAGCCGGTGCCATGCGTAATTACTTAGGACTGGATAAAAATAAGAACTGTGTATTTGGTTATGCAGATGGGGAAAACGGAAAGATGAGTTCACTGTTTATTTCAGATGCGTATATTCAAAAACTTGATATTAAAAATGACCAGAATAAAAAATACAGTATTTCTGTTCGTGACGGCGTAGGACTGACAGAAGGAAAGACTGCCATACCCGGAGCAAAATATGATTATGAAGTGGTTGAAACAGGAAAGGCTGTTATCCGCATTGAAAAAGTCATTCGCGCACAGGATGAAAATTCAGACGGAGTTGAAGAAATCCGGGAACTATTGTCAGCCGTACAGCAGGGAGCAATTGGTTTTGGCTTTAAGAAAAACCGCGGATTGGGACGATTAAGAATCAACAAGGTGTATAAGTGGGAATTTGCTTCAGGAAAAGAAAGTGCCGAGGACTGGGTCTGTTATTGCAGTGAAACAGAAGAAGAACGAAGAAAACGACCGGGCTGTCTTTGGAAGGACTGGGAAAAACAGGAGGTCAGCACACAAAAATATGTTTCCATTACTATACCGTTAAAGCTTACCGGTGGAATCAGTATCCGTAAGTATTCAACCAGACCGGAAGAAGCGGATTTTGAACAGCTCACCATTCAGCAGATATTTGAAAATGGAGAGGAAAAGCAGAGTGTTCCTGTGATACCGGGGACAAGCTGGGCGGGTGCAGTCCGCAGCAGAACAAAAAAGTTATTAAAGGATTTAAACTGCTCCGAAGAAGCGGCGGAACGCATGATAAACGGCTGGTTTGGCTATGTTGACGTTAAAGCGGAAAAAGGTAAAAAAACAGCCCAGCAGTCCATGATTGTAATAGGCGAAAGTGTATTAAAAAATTCAGTTCCGCTTGTAACTACCAGAAATAAGATTAACCGTTTCAGTGCAGCAACCGTAGATGGTGCATTATATACGGAAAAAGCATATTTTGGCGGTGAAACGCAGCTGGAGATAAAAATCAGAAAAGATAAAGAGAACTGTTATCAGTTACTGGCAGCAATGATTTCTTTTGTAGCTGCAGATATTGTCAGGGGATATTTATCTGTCGGCGGACAGACAGCCATCGGCCGCGGCATTTTTGAAGGAAACGGTCCTGTTACCGGTACGATAAGTGAGCAGGATATGGAACTTTACAAAAAGCAGCTTGCGTCAATGATACAGGAAGGGGTGTGCTAGATGGACATTTACAGCTTAGAACAAATCGGACAGGCACCAAAGCAAGGCTGTCTGTTAATGTATACCAGAAAAGAAGTTATTTTTGAAAAATATGACTGTACCGGTACGGATATAAAAGAATATATTGCGTCAAAAGTAAATGTGGAAAAAGAAGATACAATACTGGAACTGCATTTATTTGATACAGAACGTGAATACCGGGCAGTTCAAAGCACGGCACACCGTACATATCCGGGTTCTGCAAAAGGAACAGCAGAATGTGTGGTAACAAAAGAGGAATCACAGAAAGATGACATTGATGAATATGTAGAAGACATTCTGCTTGAAAAGAAATTTAAACAGGTTGGAAGCAGGATACGTGTCATCAATTATATGAAATACGATGACAACGGAATGGCAGAGATGTATAATTACCGTCTTGCACTGCCGGAAGAAAATGGGGGTAAAGGAGAATGAAAGAAAATGAATTTTTAAATCCGTATAATTTTATAGAACTGCCGGAGCATAAAAGAAAGCAGTATGAAGATATGGATAGACATACCGGGGTAATTGAATATTCGGTTACAACTAAAACACCGCTTTTTATTCCGAATACCAGCAGCAATAAAGCGTTTAAAATATCAGATGAAAAGGAATTTTCAGATCCGGAAAAAGCACATCATTCTTATGATTTTTATTCATATACATTATTAAAACAAAATCAACGATATGATGATGTGTATCATCAGCCGGTAATTCCGGGAAGTGAAGTCCGGGGTATGATAAGAAACTTATATGAAACCCTTACGGATTCATGTATGAGTGGTCTGACGGTAAATGAAATTCCAAATGTTTCGGGTATTTTGAAAGAAGAACCTGTTAATACCATTGGCAAGCTGGCAGGGGAGTTTGCACCTTGTAAAAATGCAAATCAAATGTGTCCGTCATGTGCATTATTTGGGACAATCGGTGAAGATATTACATCGGCAGCGG
>UMCQ01029287.1_pt1 | contig 22909 bp, 24 predicted proteins | sample 1964271 | NCBI WGS metagenome assembly UMCQ01 (sample SAMEA4835972, study PRJEB28245) | human gut metagenome | biome: gut microbiome; material: fecal sample | place: Denmark | collected 2008
ACAAAGCTCACATTCATCAAGTCATTTGCCGTGTAACCCAGATCATTTAAAATGGCATCCAAGTCGGTGTCTTCACGTACACACGTATTGTACCTGCTGTCGGAATACACCTGACGGATCTGTCCCGATGTAAAGTTAAACAGCATTTCCGGCTCGTGCGTGGAAAATATAACCTGATTCTTTTTGGACAGCCGGTAAAGGATTTCACTCGCAACCTTTTTTAACTGCGGGTGCAGATAAATTTCCGGTGTATCTACCATAATAATATACGGTGCTGTGTTTTTTGTATCCACATAGGTCTGAAGCAGGGATAAAATGTAAATGCTTTTTAAGCCTTCACCGAGCGCATCCAGTCCGCCCTCTTTTTTGCTGCCGCGCATACGCACAACGGTATCGATTTTAAACAGTTCGTCCGCATCAAATTTAATCTCATAATGAATTTCATGGGACTGCCCGCCGTTGCGGCTGAAATAGTAGTTTAAACGCTCTGACAACCGGTTTAAATTACACGTAAATAATTTGTACTGCAACAGGCGGCTCGTTTCCATCAGTGTCAGCTGTTCCGGCGTTTTTTTCTGGATTACGCCGATACATTCAAAGCACTGGTGGCATTTGCGTTTTTCATCAAAAATGCACCGGTCGTCCCGCAGTGCCTGCAGTCCGGTATCCTGCTGTAATAAAATCAAATCCTGACTGATATCTTCTTTGTCACGGTACTGGTCCACGAAATAGATTTTCGGAAAAATACTTTTGATATAACGGTTGTTTTTAAAATAACCGTCTTTATAGCGTACGATGCCGTTTCTGCCATAAATGTATTCAAATTCAAGCGTGCCGCCATCCTCCGTTTCCTGATAGGACGGCAGCTTTTTACAAAAATTTTCTTTCCACAGTGAGAACTGCTTGAAATTACCGACAATGCCGTTCTGATGCAGATACTCTAAATCTTCATCTGTAAGCAGAAGCTGTATGCCGATGGTAATATTGCCGTCCCGGTGGTGAAAATCCGCTTCGGATATGGCATAATCGCCGGATACCGCGCGGATTGCATCAAGCATGACAGATTTTCCGGCATTGTTTCTTCCGACTAAAATAAGTACGTCTTCAATATCGCGAATTACCAGTTCCTCTACGGATTTAAAATTTTTAATGGACAACTGTGTGATTTTCAACGAAAATGCCCCCTTTTTGTCTTACTTTTTTCCTTTTTCTTTTCGGGTATGTTTACCGCTTCTGCCTTTCGCTTTTACACCTTTTTTTGTGCTGCTTTTAGACTTGTGTTTCGGGTTGTTTCCGGCAATGCTTTGGGGTTTGTTTTTTGCTACGGAATATCCGAAAGTGCCAAGCTTTTTACCCAGTGTAAAATATTCACCGTGGGAATATGTCACTAAATCTGCCGCATTTAAGTCAAATCTGCCTTTTTCATCCATGTAATCATCATCAACCCGCACCGCCACGACTTCTGCCAGAAACATATCGTGTGTGCCCAGTTCAAGCACCTGTGTCACACGGCACTCTATATTGACCGGACTTTCCGCAATGCCCGGTGCTTTTACCTTTTCTGACGGCTGCGGTGTCAGGTGCATTTCCTGAAACTTATCAACATCCCTGCCGGAACGCACACCACAGTAATCGGTTGCACGGCATAACTGCTTTGTCGTCAGATTTACAACAAATTCTTTTGTTTCCTTTATAATGTCATAGGAATATCGGTTTTTCCTTACGGAAATTGAAAGCATTGCCGGATCTGAACAGATTGTTCCTGCCCATGCCACGGTAATAATATTCGGTTTTCCGCCCTCGCGCTGGCAGCTCACCATCACTGCCGGTACGGGATATAACATATTTCCCGGTTTCCACGTCTGTTTTGCCATTTTTAAATGTCCTTTCTGATTTTTGTATTCGGTTTCTGTGTTATATTTCTATTCTTTTATGGATACACTATCTTATGATGTCATCATCAAACCTTTGTATATGCCGTATTCCGGCGGATTGGAGTTTTATGAATACTGTCACCCAGAAACTTACGCGCTTAAAAATATTTACCGCAGTTTCTTTTATCCTTACTGCGGCGCTTGGCACTGCCTGTCACTTTGCCTTTGATTTTTTCGGTCAGAGCCGTCTGATTGCCCCTTTTGTTCCTGTCAATGAGTCTACATGGGAACATTTAAAGCTATTGTTTTTTCCGTTTCTTTTACTGCTTGTAATCGGCTGTTTTGCCGGTATTGCAGGCGGCAATGCACCTATTTCCAACCGCAGTCTGAAAAAAATGTTTTTATCCTGCTACTGGGACGGCGCGGCATTTGGCGAACTCTGCGGCATGGCAGCCGTTGTCGTCTTATTTTACGGCATCAACGGTATTTTAGGCTTTAATCTGGACTGGGTAAACATCGCTATTTATTTTATTGCTGTTTTATACGCCCACTATACCTTTTACCGGTATGCGTGTCTTCCATATTATAATACATTTTCCTACCACAAACCGCATCGTCCGGTTCCGCTGATTCTGCCTGTTTTTGTACTGGTATTTGTGACATTTTTATTCATGCTTTTTACCTTTTATCCACCGCACATCGGTCTTTTTTCCGACCCGCAAAATGGCAGCTACGGTCTGTCAGCCAGTCTTTTTACCAGATACTCATATCCTTCCAGAATGACGGCACTGTGGTCAGAAGCCAGCAGGGTCGTGTGTTCCATCGTATAGGTTTTATTTTCAAGTACCGCACTCGGACTCCACTCTACACGGACCTGGGATTCCGTGCGGACCGCCAGTTCCTTATTTTCAAGGCATAACCGATGCGTCGCGCAGACTGTACCGTCTGCGTTGTTTTTTCTTGAAATTTCGGTATCTTTTATTGTAAACCAGCCTGCATTTTTAGCATCATCGCCAGCTTTTTCATGCAGAAGTCCCTCCGGCACCAGCGCAATATAGGCAGTTGTAATAATCCGCGTACGCGGGTCCCTGTCATATGCACCATATGTTTTTAACTGTTCAAAGTTTAAATGCTCAATTCCTGTTTCTTCCTGTAATTCTCTTGCTGCCGCCGTTTCAAGATTTTCCCTGTACTCCACAAATCCGCCCGGCAGTGCCCACCATCCGATGCTTGGGTGGTTTCCCCGCTGAATCAGCAGTACTTTGGTCACTTTCTTTTCGGATTCATTATAGGCAAATACCGCCATATCTACGGTATTGCACGGATTCTGGTATTTATGCGGGTCATATTTTTCCAAAAATGTGACCAAATCTTCTCCGGCTGCGTTTTTTTCTCCCGTTCCCATAAATGCTTTTACAGCTTTTTCTTTATCTAAATACATATTTCTCTCCATTTCTGCCGCCTTGTGCAAGCACGGCACTTCTTTCCGCTTTTAACCGGCACGGCTCATTGCTTACGCACATTTTACCACAAATGGGGGTTGTATTAAATCCCTGTGGTTACAATTGTTTTTATTTTCTGTTTTTTTGAGTTTTTATTAAATTTTTATTTTTTTTAGTTCTATTTTATGCTACTTGTACATCTTATTTATTTATGCTACAATGCAATTATAAGAATTCGTGGAACATCATAGAAAAGATTACATATTTTCCGCCTTTCCAAGGGGGTTTTATGCCTTTTAAAGTTGTGTCGTCCCACGATGATATTACCGCAAATGCGGAGGAATGGAGGATTTTATGATTGGAAATGTAATCGTTGGTCAGTCTGGTGGTCCAACATCAGTAATTAACTCAAGTCTGGTAGGTGTATACAAAACTGCACGTGACAGAGGGGCAAAAAAAGTATACGGTATGCTTCACGGCATCAAGGGGCTGCTGGACGGACAGTATGTTGACCTTTCTGAAAAGATTAAGACTGATATTGACATCGATTTGTTAAAGAGAACCCCATCTTCTTATCTGGGTTCCTGTCGTTACAAACTGCCGGAGGTAAATGAAGATAAAGCTGTATATGAAAAAATCTTTAAGACACTTGAAGATTTGGAAGTAAAATACTTCTTCTACATCGGTGGTAACGATTCCATGGATACCATTAAGAAGCTTTCCGATTATGCAAATCTTGTAAACAGTGACATTAAATTTATGGGTGTTCCAAAAACTATCGATAATGACCTCGCTGTTACTGACCACACACCGGGTTACGGTAGTGCTGCCAAGTATATTGCGGCAACGATGAAAGAAATTATCCGTGACGGTCTTGTTTATGATTATCCGACAATCACAATTGTTGAAATCATGGGACGTAATGCCGGATGGCTGACTGCTGCTGCTGCTCTTGCAAAGGGTGAAGACTGTGAAGGCGTAGATATGATTTACCTTCCTGAAAAGGTATTTGATATTGACAAGTTCATGGCAAGAGTAAAATCTTTAAGCGAACAGGGTCGTTCTATGGTTATTGCGATTTCAGAAGGTATTAAGGTTGCTGACGGCAGATACGTATTTGAACTTTCTGACCACGTAGAATTTGTCGATGCATTCGGACACAAGCAGTTAGCAGGTTCTGCAAAGTTCCTTGCAAACAAGATTGGTTCTGAACTCGGCATCAAGACAAGAGCAATTGAACTTTCTACCATGCAGCGTTGTGCCGCACACATGACTTCCCGTACGGATATCACAGAGGCCTTCAACGTAGGTGGTGCAGCTGTAAAGGCAGCTTTTGAGGGTGCTACAGGACAGGTTGTTGTCTTAAAGAGAATTTCTGATGACCCATATATGTGCATTACAGAAACACATGATGTTCATGATATTGCCAATGTGGAAAAGAAGATTCCGTTAGAATGGATTACAGATGACGACTATGTTACAGATGATCTGATTCACTATATCAGACCACTCATTCAGGCTGAACTTTCACCAATTATGGTTGACGGTCTTCCAAGACATTTAAATGTCAATTTCTAAAACTGAATAACATTTTAGGTGAAATCCCCGGAAACCCGTGTCTCGGCTGACCGGGGATTTTTATTTTTAAATTTTTCCAATATAATAATTTTTTGTTCTTCCCCTTGTCATTCTCCCGATTATCCATTACAATCACTGTATCCTAAAAATATAAACATACACGGACAGCCGCTTCTTTTAACGGACTGCCGGCTGTTTTTTGAAGAATGGAGATTTAAAAATGAAATTTGTAATACAGCGTGTCAATCACGCAAGTGTCACCGTTGACGGTCAAACGGTCGGTTCTATCGGTAAAGGACTGCTGATTTTATTCGGCGCCGGAAAAGGAGATACTGAAGAAATGCTGCCAAAGTTTGTGGATAAAATCACAAAGCTGCGGATTTTCTCTGATGAAAATGACAAAATCAATCTTTCCCTTTTGGACGTAGGTGGCGAACTGCTTGTCGTAAGCCAGTTTACACTTTACGCAGACTGCCGCAAGGGAAACCGTCCAAGCTTTTTTGATGCCCTTGAACCGGACCGTGCCGATGCTTTATACGAGAAATTTGTTGCATTGTGCCGCGAAAAAGTCACCAAAGTAGAAACCGGAAGCTTCGGTGCACATATGCGTGTTGACCTTGAAAATGACGGTCCGTTTACCGTTGTCTTAGACAGCCGTGATTTTTTCAAAGAATCCTCAAATGAAAGGCGGGAAAATTAAGATGTTCCGATTATGGTGTAAATTATTTGATGACAGCAATCATCTGCTCAAGGATATGGTGGTGGAAAATGATGATGCGGCCACAAACCGTACCCGAAAAATTTTTGACGGTATCCACAGTGCCTGCTATGCCTTTGATTTAAGCGAGCCTATCTGGCTGGATTCCAATGTTGCGGAGTTTAAACGTCATTCCAAAGTCCGTTTCTATCAGGATAATTTTATTGACAGCATTGACTTTTCTTATATGGAAATTCAGGTGATTGAAGAAGACTAATACAAAAGACTATTCTTGCAATAATTTTTTTAATAAATACAGTTCCAATACACATTTATTTTTGTAAATGTGTATTGGAACTTTTTAGACTGTAACAAAAATATCTGTGTATCAGCGTTTTGTCTGATTCATCGACCGTGCCAGCTTCTCAACTGTTTCTTCTGGCAGTTCTGCCAAGTCTGCTACCGATTGAATGTCATTGCCAAATGCAAGCAGTTTTTTTGCAATCTGGATTTTGGTCTGTTCTTCTCCCTCACGCCGTCCTTCCGCGCGTCCCCGGTTTAAGATGTCTTTTGCTTCATAGTTTAATACTTTTCCGCCCATTTGCTGACTCACTCCCTTCGCTACTTTTTCGTACTTTGCCGCTAAATGCTCTATTACTTTGCGTGACATTGCAAGAATTACAACTTTCGGATACTCCGTTAAATCACCCATCTGGCAGGCAATTTCAAGCCGTTCACGGATTGCGGCATATTCTTCCTCCAGCTGTTTTAACTTTTTCTTATTTTCTTCGAGTTCTTTAAAATCCTTTTCATACACAAAGATATGAAACGGTATCAGAAAGAACAGTTTTTTCTCAAACAGTTCATGAATCGTATAGCGTTTTACTTTTAATACCGGCACGATATAGGATACCTTTCCGCCCGGAGTTAAGACTTTAACCGTCATGTGTTCCGGGGTGTTTTGGGTATGCCGGAGGGATACAATCGCTGAATCTGGGAATTGTACTGTCAAAATATTTGATGTAAACTCCCTGTTTTCTAATGCAAGCTGTGTATCGTACTCAAACATTCGCACAATCATGGTGCCGTCCTCCGTACTCTGACATTCAATGTGATACCGTTTGCGCTGTGATGTGTTACAGCTGGCAGAACCGCCGTAAACCTGATTTTTCAGTGGCTGTGCTGTCGGTGCTGTTTCTTCACTGATGATTTCAAAGCTGGAATCTGTAATCCGTTCCTGCTCACTGCCGTCCGGCATTCTAATAAAATGCTCATTTTGCAGCAGGCAGATGGTTTCTTTTCCGGTATATTTTGTATGAAATATTTCATTGACAACCGGAATCATTAACTCCGTACAGTCGGTTAAAAGTGTACGGAATACGTCATCATATGGTGTATTATCCATGCATTCTTCCTTTCTTTTATTATACTGGACTTGTGGAACTGCCGGCAAGATTTTTTGCTGATTTTTTGAATATTTTATTGGATTCAGCCCGGATTTTTTCGTATAAAAATCCTCAGAAAATGCCAATAGAAATTTCAGTCTGAATACTAAATACACATTCAACTGAAAATTTTAGATTTTAAAGACATACTGATTTATAAAAATCATGCTTTAAAACTTAGTTTTAGAATATATTCTATTAATAAGATAACATACTTTTATTTTATTTGCAATATAAAAAAGAACGGACTGCGATGAGGAAGTCAATCCGTATTCATTTTTATATATACGGCTGTCCACTCCTGCAATCCGGGTGAACAGCCGTTTTCCATTCAACAATTAAAATTTATCCGACAACATTGCGTGCCTTGCCTTCCGTAAATGCCTTAATATTTTCATAGACCTCATCCATCAGTCTTGTTCGGGCTTCTACGGTTGCCCAGGCAATGTGCGGCGTTACAATGAGCTTTGTACTGTCTTTTACGGAATTAAGCGGATTATCTGCTTCAACCGGTTCTTTTGTCAGCACATCCAGTCCTGCTGCCGCAATCTGATTTTCATTCAAAGCGGCTACCAGATCCTCATCATTTACAATCGGACCACGTCCGACATTAATTAAAATGGCGCTGTTTTTCATCTTTTCAAATGCCGCCTTATTCATCAGATTTTCCGTATTCTGATTCAGCGGTGCATGAATGGATAAAATGTCTGACTGCGCTAAAATTTCATCAAATTCAACACGCTCATACGGTACATCATAAGTATGTCCGCTTGCTGAATAGTAAATCACCTTGCAGCCAAAGCTTTCTGCGATTTTTGCCACACCCCTGCCGATAGCACCGAGTCCGATAATGCCCCATGTCTTGCCTGCAAGTTCATGGAATTTTGCATCAAAATGCGTAAAACACGGACTGTTAATATATGCACCGGATTTTACATAGTTATCATAATAGCTCAACTTTTCAAGCAGATAGAAACACAGCGCAAAGGTATGCTGAATGACAGACTGTGTGGAATATCCCGCAACATTGGCAACTGTTATGCCATGTGCCTTTGCATAGGCAAGGTCAATGTTGTTATAGCCTGTGGCGGTTTCTGCAATCATTTTTACCGCCGGTGCACCGGATAATACCGCTTCGTCAATCACAACTTTATTGGTAATAATGACTTCCGGATTGTGTTCTGTAATCCGCTGTTTTGCTTCTTCCCTGCTGCTTTGCGGATATGTAATCACTTCGCCGAGTTCCTTTAACTTATCCAGTGAAATGTCATCTCCCAAAGTAATTGAATCCAGTATCAGTATCTTCATTGTCAAAACTCCTTTCGTCTGTTTGTACAGTTCTTTTATTAATCAAATTATAACATTTGACGTTGTTTTTTCAAGAAAAATGTCCTTTTGCCGCACAGATTTTATCATATCTTCTGTTCATTTTCATAAACTCACTGGCGGCTTTCCCTTTTAATTTTGCAGCCATCACTTTTCCCGCTTCACTGCGCACGGCGCCACTGTTTTCCAGATAATCCACGAGTTCCACAACCGTATCCTTTAAATAGCCGTCCACATCTGCCATACAGTCCATAAAATGCAGGGACACACAGCACATCGCCGCGACCGCCGCACAGATATAGACTTCATCTGTATTTCCCTTAAAAAGAACCGCCGAAAATATTCCCAGTAAAGCAATCCCATATTTGACCATTTCCGCAATCCGCTGCCATGCTTTCATGCGCAGTCCACAAATTTTCTCATTTTCGATAATCTTTTCCACAAAAACTTCGGTGTTATTCACCGCAATCTCCAGCTTACAGCAGTCATCATACTTGTCGACTGCCTTGCGGATCACCGGCACTTTTCTTGTTCCGCTGCGGATATCCTGTATCATCTCATAGCAATTCTTAAATAAAAACAGCCAGATAGCCATCCCCGCCATAAACACCACTGCCATCAACACTACTATTATTTTCATACTTCCCCCATTTCTGAACAACTTGTTGCAAACAAGCTTTCATTTAAGGCTTGTTTACACTCCTTTCCCATAAGCCATACTGCCTTTCAATTACGTAACATAATAATATCGCAGAAATGCTAAATTGAAAAGCATTTCTGCGATAAATCGTTCGTCAAATATCGGGGATATTCGTCTTATTTTAAGCTTTTGCGACTAGGCAATGCGGGAAACAAGTTCCTTTAATAAAAGAACAGAGTTGTGGATTGCCTGTTTTTCAAATGTCGGATAATCCATGGTCGCGCTGTCATCTGCCTTATCGGAAATTGCACGTAAGATGACAAACGGCACACCGTTTAAATATGCAGCCTGTGCAATCGCTGCGCCCTCCATTTCCGTGCAGTAACCGTCAAAATTGGCACTAATTCTTTCCTTTACCGCCTTGTCTGAAATAAACTGATCGCCGCTGACAACTCTGCCCACATGCACGCCAATCTGCGGCACAACCTTTGCACAGCTTTCCTTTGCCAGCTCAATCAGTTTTGCATCGGCCTTAAATGAGAGCGTATCCATTCTCGGAATCTGACCGGGTGCATAGCCAAAGCCTGTTGCATCCATATCGTGATGCAGTACATCATCCGAAATAACAATGTCTGCAATGTTAATTTCATTTTTTAAAGAACCGGCAATGCCTGTATTAATCACATAATCCACGCCGAAATCGTCCACTAAAATCTGTGTGCAGACCGCCGCATTGACCTTACCGATACCACTTCTTACAATAACAACATCTTTTCCGGCAAGCTTTCCGGCTTTAAATGTCATCTGCGCCTTTGTTTCCTCGCGTTCAATGTCCATGACTGCTACAATCTGTTCCACTTCTTCATCCATTGCTCCGATAATTCCTATCATAATATTCTCCTTTTTATTTACTTGTCAGCAGTGAATATGAAATCGTGCTGACTTTATCGTTATTCATGACAAATGTCAGGGTCATTTTATCCTTAGAATACGCATAGGTGTTGCCTGCTGCAACGTAATCCGTGCCGTATGCCTTTGTCACTGCCGCAAAGCTGTCACCGATTTTAATACCTTCTGCCGTATTTACTGTATCATCTTCGAGCGTAATTGTATAGATATACTTTTTGCCGTCTTTTTCATACGTCTGTAAGGTAAAGCCGTCATAATAGTAAAATGTATCTTTTCCTTCGAATGCACAGCTTAATGCCTCATATGTGCCGCTAGGCGGTGCTCCAAGTGCATCTGTTACCGTCTGGGCATCTTCATTAATATAAATCTGCTGGTCACCTGTGGTAAAAATGTAACCGCTCTGCTGATTTTTTGCACTGCTGCCGGATGCTGTGCCGCAGCCTGCAAGTGAAATTACGGTCACTGCAATACACAGCGCCGTTATCCAAAATTTTTTCATCAATCTGCTGTTCCTTTCTCTGCTTCATATCGTTCTTCCATTTCCTGCCAGTAGGATAAAACCGCACTGTCCTGCCTGTGATCAGGCAGATCACATTCTGTCCGCAGAATCTGTCCGAAATAGCAGGAAAGCTTTTCCGCTCCCCACACATTTAAGTGCAGTCCCGCATCATAAGTATCGGTTGTCAAATCAATCCCGGATTCCTGAATGGACTCCAGAAAATTGTAATACGGCAAATCCTTCTGCGCGGCATAATCTTTGATCTGTTCTTCCCATTCATCATACCACACCGGATAAATTGTCGGTGCTTTCATCAGCACCAGACGGATATTTTTTTCCTTGCAAAGCTGCGTGATTTTATCCAGATAGTCCCACGCATTTTCACCAAACGAATAATCGGCAAGCGGCGTCTTTCTCGGCTGTGTCGTCACACCCTTTCTCTCCGTCTGCAATAAATATCCGTTATACGAAACCATATCTTTTGAAAACATATACCGGAAATCTTCTTTTGTCAATGCACTCCACCGCGAATGAAACCGAAGCAGTGGAAATACATAGCTTATAAAACTTTCTTTTTCTGTCATGGAAGCCCGTATGGATGCCGCCTTGCTGTCCGACCACTTCATGCCGTCTAAGGTCATGCGGTTATACGCTTCATTCTGCGGTTCATTGTACTTCATGGACAGCACGTTAAACACGACCGCCTTTGGTGTTTCATACCGCAGGGTTTCTTCCAATAAATAATACGACTGCCAGATCAACTGCTGCGCGCTGCCGCGGATATAGCTTGTAATGCCGTATTCCTGCCAGAGTGTAACCGGAGAAATATTTTCATAAACCTCACAGTCCCCGATAAATATGACATCATTGTTTTTCGGTGCTTTATAATACTCGGCAATGAGTGCGCCTTCCTTTACATTTGACATATACTTTGGCATGAGCAGTGCCTGAGCAAAGTACAGGGCAAGAACAGAAAGCGTCATAAGAACTGCCACAATGCCTAAAGTTTTTATTTTACTGCGTACCATTTCTGTCCTTTCTTCATTATAATACACGGTTTAAAGCATGAAACCGCCGTGTCTTCCCAAACCTCTTTATGTACAAACATTTTTTAAAACTGGTTATATATGAACTGATTCGCATCGTACCCGATTCCGTACGCGCCGAAAATTAAAATGGCAAATAAAAGCGCAAAAACGACAAGATACTGCACTGCCGCTGTTCTTTCATAAAGCCTCTCCCGGATACTGCCTCTCCGCTGTTTTAAGCTGACACACAGCACCAGAACAACTGCCACTGCCACAACCGCATAATCCGCCGCTGTCAGACCGAGCTGTAACAGTCCCTTCATCGCCGCTGTCATATTCCAGTCCGTAAACATCGTCCCAAACATTTTAAAAGTCAGCCCGACATTCCGGTAACAGTCCAGCATACGCAGTAAGGACATCAAAAGCACCGTGCGCACCACCTGAAAAATACGGTAGGCATATTTTTTTTGTATGCCCGGAAAACATGCGTGAAATTTTTCATAAAGCGGACGACATTCCTGTGAAAGCAGAATGACTACGGCATTTAACAGCCCCCACACAATGAAATTCCAGCTTGCACCGTGCCAGATTCCCGTGGCAAACCATACCACCAGTGTTACAAAATACACCGGAATCCGCCTGCCTGCCGCCGCACCGAAATGTTTCCGGCAGAATGTAGACATCGACAGCACCGGCATGGACGCAGACAGCGGATAAAACAGATAATCCTTAAACCACGTTCCCATGGTAATGTGCCATCTGCGCCAGTATTCCGCAATATTTTTTGAAAAATACGGTCGTTCAAAGTTTTCGGCAAGCTGTATGCCAAACATCTGCGCAATACCGATTGTAATATCAATGCCACCGGTAAAGTCGGCATATAATTCTGCCGCATAAAAAAGCATGCCACAAAATACGTAGAATCCGCTGTAAATATCCGGCTGTCCCACAATTGCATTGACCGCCACCACGATACGGTCTGCGATGACCAGCTTTTTAAAATAGCCCCACAGCACACGCTCCAGCCCGAACCACACCGTCCTGAAATCAAACCGGTGCGGCGCATACAATGTCTGTGACAGTTCGCCGAAACGACTGATGGGTCCCTGTATCAGCTGCGGAAAAAAGGACGTAAACAGCGCCATTTTAAAAATATTTTTTTCTGCTTCGGCCTTACCGCGGTAAACGTCAATCACATATCCCATTGTCTGAAACGTATAAAAGGAAATGCCAAGCGGCAGTACCAGATTCACACGGGCAATGGAGTGTCTGCCGGTAAACAGCGCCGCAATGCCGTTTACATTGGCAATCGCAAAATTCGTATATTTTAAAACCGCAAGAATTCCAAGATTCACAAGAAGACAACCTATAAAAATCATGCGCTTTTTACGCTTTATCTGCTGTTTGTACGCTTTGCGCTCCTGCTTTGACCAGACTTCTTTGTGTGCCTTTACCGTGTCATCCATGTGGTACTGCACCGCAGACATGATACGGGCGGCGGCATATGAGGTCACAATCGTAACTCCCATAAACAGCAGCCCGTAAAGCCCGGAACGTGCGTAAAAAAATACATTTGCAACAAGCAGTAAAATCCACTGAAACCGCACCGGAATCAGATAATACAGCACCAGCACACACGCTAGAAATGCCACAAATTCAAATGATGTAAAAAGCATGGTTATTCATCCTCTAAACGTGTAATCAGCGCATACAGCGCCCGTGCCGAATTAAAGTTTTCCGGTCCTAATTCATCTGCCGGAATGACAACATCAAACCGGTTATGCACCTCGGCGATAATCGTAATCATGTCAAACGAATCCAGAATCTTATCCGTAATCAATGTGGTACAGTTTTCATAATCCACATCCGGGTGCAGTTCTTTTAAAATTTCAATTAATTGTTCCATATTTCTTCTATTCTCCAGCATACATCTCTTTTAATTTCATGCGGTCGACTTTGCCGTTTAAGGTCAGCGGCAATCTATCCACCTGTCGTAAAACGCCCGGCACCATGTAGCGTGGAAGACGCTCTTTTAAAAAGGCAAGCACCTCTGCCGGCTGTACTTCTCCCGCATAAAATAATACAATTTTTTTCTTTTCCTCATCATAAATACAACAGCCGCCTGCGATTTTTTCCATGCAGTTTACACTGCCTTCAATTTCACCAAGTTCAATACGATGTCCCATATGTTTAATCTGATAATCCTTACGGGAAGCAAACATTAATTCTCCGCGGTCATTATAATAACCCAAATCTCCGGTCTTATAAATAATCTCCGGATAGTCCTTATTGAGCGGATTCTGCACAAAATTCCCGGCAGTCTTTTCCGGCTGGCGGTAATATCCCATGGTCACCGCCGTTCCGCGGATACAGATTTCGCCCTTTTCTCCCTGCGTTACTTCTTTTCCGTCTTCATTTAAAAGCAGAATGCCGGTATTGGGAAACGGTCTGCCAATCGGAATCACTTCGTCTTCCTTAAATTCCCTGTCCACAACATAGTAGCAGGACATTCCGGTTGCTTCCGTCGGTCCGTACAGATTGATGTACCGTGCATTGGGGACATATTTTCTCCAGAGTGCAAGCTGTCTTGCCGGAAACACTTCACTGCCGAATGCAATCGTCTTTAAAGATGACGGCACTGCTTTTTCAAATGCGCCCAGTCCCGATATCATCGTCAGTGCCGGAACAACCCAGCAGATGGTATTAATCTGATGAGCATTGATAAATTCAACAAGTTTCACCGGAAACATAAATAACTGTTTTGGTATCAGGTATGCCGTTGCCGCAAATTTTAAGGTCGGATATATTTCCTTTAAACAGGCATCGACATACAGCGGCGCCTGATTGCCAAACACGGTATCCTCCGATACCTGCAACACTGCTGAAAGATTTTCAATATAATCAATGACTGAACGGTGGCAGGCTACAACACCTTTTGGGATGCCTGTTGAACCCGATGTGAATACAATATACAGTGCATCGGTATCAATGCTTTTTTCACGGACTGCCGACAGTGCTTTCGTATCCTGCGGTGTAGCTGATATCTGCTCATATAAATATACTTGTCCCTGATAGCCCATTTTGTAAAGCCTATCTGTTGTTGCTTTATCGCAGATTACCGCCTGCGGCGAAAGTGTCTTAAAAATCAGTTCCATTCTGTAAGACGGCATTTCCTCATCAACCGGCACATAATAGCACCCCGCATAAACCACACCTAAAAATGCAGTAATCGTCTGCGGGCTTTTTTCCATAAAAACCACCACCGGCTTTTTATACAATCCATCTTTTAAAAGCACTGTTCCGACAGACCGCGCCTGCATATAAACCTGCCGGAACGTAAGGCTGTCCGTTTCACTGGCATATGCCGTCTTTTCCGGTGCTTTCAGATATGCCGCTTCCAGATATTCTAATACATTTCTCATACTACCTCATTCCTAAGCGACTTTGTCGCGAAGCTGCGATGAGAAATTCGCGCAGGCGATTTCTCATCTGCAATCAGAGAGATTTGTTTTCGCTCAGAAACAAATCTCCGTGTGAAAAATATGCTCTCAAGCATATTTTTCGCATTTTCCTCCACTCCTAAGCGACTTTGTCGCGAAGCTGCGATGAGAAATTCGCGCAGGCGATTTCTCATCTGCAATCAGGGAGATTTGTTTTCGCTCAGAAACAAATCTCCGTGTGAAAATATGCTCTCAAGCATATTTTTCACATTTTCCTCATTTCTGAGCGACTTGTCCGCCGCACGCTGCCACCGCCGCCTCCGCCAGCAGTTCCATACAGTCTGTATACGGTACGGCACACGGACATTTTTCTTTTAAATTTAAAATAGAAATTTCCGTACAGCCAAGTACGATTCTTTCTGCGCCGCCGGATACGAGTTCCTGTAAAATGCGGTTAAACGCCGCCATATCCGGCTCTTTTCCCGCTTTTATCCGGTAAATCAGCGCCATAAGGCTTTTTTGTGACAGCGCACCCGGCAGAACACTCTCGATTCCTGCATTTTTTAAACTTTCTTTAAATACACCGCCTGCAATCGTGCCGTCCGTTGCCAGCAGTCCCGCTTTTTTTATGTTCTGTGCCTTTAAGGACTGCACCGTCAGTTCAACCATATTGAAAAGCACGGCATGGGAAAGTTCCTGTTGTATCTGCGTATAAAACGCATGTGCTGTCACACACGGCATTGCAATATAATCACATGCACCGTCTAAAAAATGCGCCGTCTGCCGTAATGCCGTCACAGGATTTTCCGCCTGCGGTCTGCCTAAAAGATACGCACTTCTGTCAGGAATCTGTGTATTGCTGTATACAATCACCGGTATCTGCTCCTGGTCAGTATCTGCCGCTGTCATTGCGGTTATCCGTTCCATAAAACAGGCAGTCGCCATCGGTCCCATTCCGCCTAAAATTCCCAGTGTCTTCATTTTCTTTTCCTTCCATAATAAACGGATTGCTTATTGCAGGACAAATTCCGTCTGCGGTGTTGCAGGATACCGGTCTGCGGCAAAATCATAGAAATTCGGCTTTATCTGTGTAAAGTCGCGCACCTGCTTATCCGTCAGCATAAAACACGTAAATCCGTTGGAAATCTGTGTAGCATCAAAATGATACCAGCCTGTCCCAACATTACACAAAATCCAGTAGTGGTGGCTGCCGTCCCCTGCGTTCTGCCGCTCCACACGCATGGTTTCCGCTCCGGCACGCTGTAACAGCACATTTGCAACAGCATAATACGTATAGCAGTCGCCGCCTGTCGTGCCGTTCTGCTCAATATTCTGAAGTCCTGCATACCATTCCGCATCCCAGTCATCTGCAAGGCGCACGCCCGCATACGTAATATTGTTATGCGCATAATCAAAAATGGCTTTTGCCTTTTGTCCGAGTGACATCTGCGGTGTTGTAATCTTTGCCAGTACACTGTCAACCAGCGCATATGCCTCCTGCCAGTCCTGTGCGCGTTCCACCACGGTTACGCTTGCATTGACCTTTGCCAGGTTGCCCGCACTGTCTGTTGCCAGATAAGCGATAGGGTACGTTCCCGTCTGTCTTGTATTGACAGACACCTTTTCAACCGTTACATTCACCAGTCCGTCCACATCATCCACGGCACTGACCCCGTCCAGATATGAAACAGTATCCCCGATGGTCACTGTGATGTTATGTACACCGTTAATCTGCGGCGCTGTTTTATCTTTATGCACCCATTCGAGTGTCTGTGTATATTTTTTACTTCTTCCCTTTTTATTTTCCACTACAAACTCAACCGTCTGCTTTCCAATCTGATGCACCGGCATATCTACAAAAGTGACCAGCACCTCTGTGTCATCATACGTTTCAATAAAATCCTCTGCCGATACATCTTCTTCCATATCGAGTACCAGCGGGTGTGTCTTTACATAAATGCCCCGGTTATATACCATATTCATCAGAAAAAATGCGGCAGTTCCTATGATAATCATTGCAATGGACCATTTTAAAACGAGTGCAGCCCCCTTTTTCAGGCGTCGTTTTTTCTTCTTTTTCCGTGCCATTTGCTACTCCGTTTTCAATCCTTCTATGAGCGGAAAATGTAGATTTGACACTCATAGCATTTTATACAAATTTTTCTTCATTGTGCGGCTTTTACCGCATATTAATAATTATACCCATACCACTCGTAATTTGCAACTTTATCCTGTTGATTCCTTACCGGACATCATGGCACAATTATCCTTTGTTTAGATAAATTTTCTTGTATCCCGCTTCATTTTATGATACCATGACAATGCAAAAAACAAAGGAGAGAAAATGATGAATTATAAAACACAGGGCGTCTGTTCACGCGCCATTCATTTTGATGTTGTTGATAATAAAGTAACCAATGTAGCTTTTGAGGGCGGCTGCTCCGGCAATACACAGGGTGTTGCTGCTTTAGTAGAAGGCATGGATATTGATGAAGCCATCCGCCGTATGGAAGGTATCCGCTGCGGATTTAAGTCTACTTCCTGCCCGGACCAGCTTGCAACGGCTTTAAAGCAGTATAAGGCTCAGAATTAATTATGGGAAATGTGGCGCGTTTTAAGCGCATTTATATAGAAATCACCAGTTCCTGTAATTTAAAATGTTCTTTTTGTCAGGAAACCCTGCGCAGTCCACATTTTATGTCTGTCGATGAATTTGCACATACCTTACAGCAGATTCGTCCGTACACCAACTACATTTATCTGCATGTAAAGGGCGAACCGCTGCTGCATCCGCAGCTTGATGAAATTCTTGCGCTGTGCCGCAGGGCAGGTGTAACCGTAAATCTTACAACAAACGGGACACTGCTTGCGCAAAAACTTCCCATACTGCTTGCACAGCCTCCCCATCAGATGAATGTTTCCCTGCACAGCGCAGACGACAATGACTGCATTGACATGGATACTTACATTGCGCAGTTATTTGCCTCCTGTGAAACACTGCTTGCACAGACGGATACTGAGATTTCCCTGCGGCTGTGGAATACCACCGGTGTTCCAACACTGTTCGGAGAAAAAAACTGCGTGATTAAACGACATTTGTACGTCAATGTGCAGTCACCTTTTGAATGGCCTGCACTTGATAATGCGTACTGCAACGACAGGGGCTTTTGTCAGGGACTGCGCCAGCATATGGCGGTTTTAAGTGACGGAACGGTCGTTCCGTGCTGCTTAGACGGCAATGCCGTCATGGCGCTCGGCAATATTTTTACAACACCGCTAAAGGACATTCTTGCCGGGGAACGGAGTGTGCGTTTTATAGAAGGCTTCCGTGCCAAACGTGCCGTTGAACCACTGTGCCGGCATTGCAGCTTTAAAGAACGTTTTTCCCATAAAATGTAGTATTTAACGGATTATTTATTTTTTACACGGCAAGCGTAGCTTGACGTTGGCTATATTGTTTATGAGCAAAAACAAATAGCTATGATGGCAGATGAAAAACCGCTTTCGCAAATTTCTCATCGCCTCTTTACAACAAGCTGCTCAGAAATGAGGATTATTATGAAACGGATTGTACTTACCGGCGGCGGTACTGCCGGACACGTTACACCGAATATTGCACTGCTTCCGAGCTTAAAGGAAGCCGGATATGAAGTTTTTTACATCGGTTCTTATACCGGCATTGAAAAACAGCTGATTGAAGACCTTGAAATCCCGTATTACGGCATTTCTTCCGGAAAATTAAGACGCTACAAAAGCCTTAAAAACCTTTCCGACCCGTTCCGCGTTCTCAAAGGGTATTTTCAGGCAAGGACGCTGATGCGCAAAATCAAGCCGGATATCGTCTTTTCCAAGGGCGGTTTTGTATCCGTGCCGGTTGTTTTAGCGGCAGGACATAAGCGGATTCCGGTTATTATCCACGAATCTGATATGACACCGGGACTTGCCAATAAAATTGCCATGCGTTCCGCAACGAAAATCTGCTGTAATTTCCCGGAAACGGTTCAGTATCTCCCACAACAGAAAGCTGTGCTTACCGGTTCTCCTATCCGGAAGGAACTGTTACAGGGCAATAAACTTGCCGGACTGAATCTATGTCATTTCAACACAGAAAAACCGGTTATTCTTGTTGTCGGCGGAAGCACCGGCGCCGTAAAGGTCAACAATGCCGTGCGTGCCATTTTACCGGAACTGTTAAAGGATTTCCAGGTGGTTCATCTGTGCGGCAAGGGCAAAACCGATAAAAGCTTTGAAAATAAAGAAGGCTATGTCCAGTTTGAATATATCAGCAAGGAAATGCGCGATTTATTTGCAATGAGCGATATTGTCATTTCGCGTGCCGGTGCCAATGCAATCTGCGAACTGCTTGCCTTAAAGAAGCCGAATCTTTTGATTCCGCTTTCTGCCAATGCAAGCCGCGGCGACCAGATTTTAAATGCCAACTCCTTTAAAAAACACGGCTACTCCGCTGTTTTAATGGAAGAAGACATTACACCGGAAACACTGCTTGCGGCCGTGCGCGACCTGTATCAGAAGCGCATGACTTATGTCAATAACATGGCTTTAAGCGAGCAGAATGACGCTATCGGCAAAATCATGGAACTGATTACGGCAAATTCCAAGTAATTTTATAAAGCTATATAAAACAGAGTGTGATAATTGGATGGCGGAACTGCCGCTTTTATCACACTCTGTTTTTATTTTCTTAAATATATCGCAGCCTTGCCAAAAAACAACACATAATCCGTGAACTGTCGTTTTTTCCTGTTCAAATGTCACTTGACTTTCCCGTAAAAATGCACTAGACTAATAACAGGAATAGTTACTAGAATTTTGTAAAACAAGGAGGATTTATGGCTACGGTTAAATATAGCAGACAGCGTGAGGCGATTAAGAATTTTTTAATGTCCCGCAAGGACCACCCGACTGCTGAGGTTGTATATGAACATGTTTTAAAGGCTTTTCCGAATATCAGCCTTGGAACAGTTTACCGCAATCTTTCTTTTCTGGTTGATAACGGTCAGGCAGTCAAAGTTCCTTGTGAAGACGGCTCTGTCCACTTTGACGGAAATGTCATGCCGCATTATCATTTTCAATGTACAGAATGTGGTGCAGTAATTGATTTGGATTTTGACGGTTCAGAAGAAAGCAGACAGTTCTGTACTGCCGCCGCCAGCAATTTCGACGGACAGATTGAGGGCAACGTCACTTTCTTTTACGGAAAATGCCCTTCCTGCGCACATAAAAACGAGCAGTAAACGCTTTTAAAATTTTTGATAAAATATCAAATAAGCTTTAATGATGTCCCGAAAAACCGGGCATACTATAAGCAGGAATTAAAAATAGGAATTATTATTATTTTCTATTGACAAATGACTTGGCGCATGATATATTATAGTCACAGCAAAACAATAATGATTACTATTTTAAAAATAAAAAGCAAAGGAGATTAAAGCTATGAAATTTGTATGTTCTATTTGTGGTTACGTTTATGAAGGAGAAGCTGCACCGGCTGAATGTCCGGTCTGTCATGCAGGCGCTGACAAGTTTGTTGTCCAGTCCGGCGAAAAGACATGGGCTGCCGAACACGTTGTCGGTGTTGCACAGGGTGTCAGCGAAGACATCTTAGCTGATTTAAGAGCAAACTTTGAAGGTGAATGTTCAGAAGTCGGCATGTACCTTGCTATGGCAAGAGTTGCTCACAGAGAAGGCTATCCTGAAATCGGTATGTACTATGAAAAGGCTGCTTATGAAGAAGCTGAACACGCTGCAAAATTCGCAGAACTGCTTGGTGAAGTTGTAACAGACAGCACAAAGAAGAACCTTGAAATGAGAGTTGAAGCTGAAAACGGCGCAACTGCCGGTAAGACTGATTTAGCAAAGCGTGCTAAGGCTGCAAATCTGGATGCTATCCACGATACCGTGCATGAAATGGCACGCGATGAGGCTAGACACGGAAAGGCTTTTGAGGGTCTTTTAAAGAGATACTTCGGTTAATTAAGAGTTTGCCTGAAACAGCTTAAAATAAGAATTTTTAAGGATAGATAGCCGTTGGGACTGTCTATCCTCTTTTTGTTTTAGAAGTTTAATGCAAAATATTGATATAAAATTTTTGATTACTATTGCAAATATTGTCATGCTATGTTATTCTATATATAGAATATATTCTAAAAAAGAAATTTAAAGTGTAATTTATATTTCCAATCTAAGTTACGCTTTAGATTTATCAACATTTTCAATCAGACTTTTCTATGCATTTTCTTTGGATTCATTACAAATCCATAAAAATATTTAGAAAATCCATTCAAACTCTTGTCGCCAATCCAAATAATCTATTATAATTAAAGAAAGGATAACTGCATGGACAATACACCATACGATGATGTATTGTCCATGCACTGTTGACTGATTGTACGGAATTAATGATTCCGGTAGTCAATGAAATTTTTCATACAGACTATACCGGAAAAGAAACAATCTGCCTGCTTCAAAACGAGCATTTTATCAAAATGCCCAACGGCAGTGAACAGGAACGCATTACCGATTCCAGCTTTGAAATTATCCGTAAAGAAACCTCACCAGAGCTTCAAATACAGCGAAAGCGCTATCATATTGAATGTCAGAGTACAGAAGACGGCAGTATGATTATACGAATGTTTGAATATGATGTCCAGCTTGCATTGGAAAACAAAGAGATGACAGCAGACACCCTAACTGTGAGATTTCCGGATTCTGCGATTGTATCACTTAGGCACTCAAAAAATACTCCGGAAGTAATGACTGTAAAAGTACAGACCCCAGGCGGCAGAATTTCTTACACCGTTCCGGTATTAAAGGTAAAGCGCTACACTATAAACGAACTGTTTGAAAAAAAGTTATTTTTTCTGATACCGTTTCATATTTTTGCGTATGAAAAAGATTTCAAAGAACTGGAAGAAAACAATAAAAAATTAAAGCAGCTGGAAGCTGAATATGCCTCAATCAGGGAACGTCTTGAAATTGCCTGCCAAATGGGGGATTTAACAGAATATCCAAAAGTTGCCATTCTTAACATGTCACATAAAGTCATAGAACATCTTGCTGTAAAATATCAAAAAGTCGCGAAAGGAGTGAGCCGGAAATGGGTGGAAAAGTTTTAGAATATGAAGCAAAAGATATTTTAAACCGCGGACGCATGGAGGAAAAATTTCAATTAGCCGCAAAACTGCTAAAAAGCGGCAGTAGTGTTGAATATGTGGCAAAACTTACGGAACTCCCGCAGGAAGCTGTCTTAGAACTGGCACAGACCCTACAGTCTGAACAGTAAGCATAAAAAAACGTATCTTTTCAGCAGTCCCTTAATGTATCCTAAAATTTAGAATACCTATTTATAAACCCGTCTGAAAAGATACGTTTTATTTGATTTACTTTTTTACTGCTTTTCATCTATCAGCTTATCTGCCAGTTCAATCGCTTCCTGAATCATTTTATCACAGTGGGTCTTTTTATCCCCGCCTTTTTGTGCATTGGCTCTTAACAAATCCGCACAATCTGTCATGCCGTCGTGTTTCTCTGCGATTCCTTTTCTGAATTGCTGGACTGCCATAGGCGAATCAACGCCCTTTGCGCCAAGCACCATAAGTCCTGCCGTGATTGCACCGCATGTACCGCCGCATTTCATGCCGCCACCGAAATTACAGCCAATCGCCGCACAGAGATTTTCGTCAATCCCCAGTTCATCGGCATAAACCCGCATAATCGTCTGCGCACAGTTATTAACCATCGGTGTTTCATTTCTAAGTTCCATTGCTTTTTCAATATGTTTATTCATCAGATTTCCTCCTGTGAGCAGATATCTGCTGCCTGCTCTATTCATTATTTTTAAAGAAAATGTACCCTTTCCGTATCGTACCGGTCTTCCTGCTTCTTTTCTTCTGCCGGATATCCCAGTGCAAAAATGCCAAACGCACTTTGGTCTTCCGGCAGTTTTAAAATTGCTTCTACCGCCTGCATACGCTCTTTAACCGGCGCAATGCCGATCCACACGCCGCCCAG
>UMCQ01057718.1_pt1 | contig 22466 bp, 17 predicted proteins | sample 1964271 | NCBI WGS metagenome assembly UMCQ01 (sample SAMEA4835972, study PRJEB28245) | human gut metagenome | biome: gut microbiome; material: fecal sample | place: Denmark | collected 2008
GTTCCAGTTCTTCTATCGGATAGTGATGGAGCTTGAGCAGTTCGACGAGGTAGGTCGGTGTGCCTGTCTCAAACCAGTAGCTGCCGAACTTTTTCTTCGCAAACGTATTGAGCAGACTGAACGGATTGTACATGCCCACGGCATTTTCCGTGAAGTGATAACCGTCATAATTGGATTTCAGCTCCGCACAAGTCTCTTCATAAGTCAGGCCCGTAGCTGTAGCCAGCGCATGAATGTCTTCCTCAAAATACGTATGGATTTCCTTCTCGCTGATGCCGCAGATTTCCACGTAGCGGTCGTCCATGGAGATGTCCATCAGGTTATTCAAATCGCTGAACACGCTGACCTTGCCGAACTTGGTTACTCCCGTGAGCAGGGCAAAGCGGATACAGCCGTCCATGGATTTTAATGCTCCGTAGAAAGCTTTCAGGGTACTTCGGTATTCGTTCTGCAAGGCTTCATTGCCGATGGCCTGTAGCATGGGCTTGTCATATTCATCGATGAGAATCACCACACGGCGGCCTGTCTGTTCGCAGGCACGGCGGATGATACCCTGGAAACGAAGGGAAAGGCTTGTCTCGCTTTCCCGTGCGCCGTATCGACTTTCCCAGGTACATAGATTGTCATTCAAAATACTGGTCAGCGATTCCGGCGTATCGTATTTCTGCGTATTCAAATCCAGGTGCAGAACCGGATATACTGTCCAGTCCTTCTCCAGCTTCTCCAGTGCCAGTCCTTTGAAAAGCTCTTTCTTTCCTTGTGCATAGGCTTCAAGGGTCGACAATAGCAGGCTTTTTCCGAAGCGTCGCGGACGACTCAGAAAATAGTAACTTCCTGTATTGAACAACTGATAAATCAAGGCGGTCTTATCGACGTATTCATAACCACCCAATATCACTTTCTCAAAGTTCTGCACTCCTACCGGATATAGCTTGCTCATAACCACTGGATTTAGATTCTACTGCGAATGTAGTAATTTTCAGCGAACATTCAAACAGGCAGGAAACAGGAAACGGAAAAGTTGGCCGGAAATGTTGTTGAGTGTGGTAGCGGCTTCGGGGAAAAAGAAAAGGAACCGATCCATTTAAGGGGCGATTCCTTTTTCGTGAGAGTTATTTTTCAGTTTATTCTGCTACTTTCTTTACCACCAGCGTATGGTTATTGGTATCTCTCCATTCTGCCAGGAGGGCATACAGCTCTTTGTAATTCGACGGGGTCTGTAACTGACGGCTGACGCGCAGGCTGCGGGTCACTTTCATGCCTTCTTTCGTGGGCTGGTAGCTGAATACTACTTTTCCGCAAGCATTGCTGATTTCCTTGTTGGTGCGAGAAGTTGCTTTCATTCCTTCCGGCAGGCAGACAATGGTTTCCAGCGTGCAGTTCATAGTTTTCGGCAGAAGGATATTCTCGGGAATGGTTGTATTGGCAGCATACGCATAGAGTGTGCGGGCCGGTGTCGGGTCGTTCAGTGTCACGATTCCCCATCCTTCGGCAGGCTGCTGCAACTTTTTTTCGTCCACTTTCAGGGTGTCGGTCTGCTGCATTTCCTTGGCTCCTAAGTAAACTTCCATTGTCAGCGGTTTTCCATCCAGGCCGCTCACTGCCAGGAAGGGTTGCAGGCTGGCTTCTTCGGTACCTGTCAGGGCGACCTTTTCGGGCATCAGCTTGCTTTGGGCTACCAGCGATACGATGGTAGACAAACCTTGGTTTTCAGCTTTTGACGGGCGAAGGGTACATACGGCTACTTCCGCTTCCAGTCCGGCTGCCTGCTGCAAGGTGACATCCAGGTTCACTAATTCTGCCTGGGTGCCGTAAGCCGAACGGATAACTTCCGATGCCGGACGGAGACGGTAGCCGACATCCTGCAGTGATACGCCGCAACGGCCCAATTGATATAGTTCGGTCATGTAGCGGGCAATGGCGTTGCGGACTGCCTGCGGATTGCCTTGGATGCCTCGGGTCAGTTCGGCTACCTTTGCTTCGATAACGGAGCGGTTGCCGGGCTGGAATTGTGCTTTCAGGCTTTTCAGGGCTTCATCGTATCGTGACCAGGTTGAGGCCACGAAGACGGGCATCATGCCGCTGGCTACTGCTTGTACTTGTCCCATATTTCCTCTTGTGGAAGGATAGGCGTAAGGGCGGGGCTTCACTTCCTTTAGTGTCCAGGTGAAGGATTTCATTCCGTCTCTTTGGGCAATGGACGGCTGGGCAGAAGCGTTCAGCAGTTCATAGTGTACCGATTTTCCGGCTGGTACGTTCAGGCGGAAGGTGAATTCCTTGATGGGAGAAAGTTCTTTGACCGGACAGCAGACATCAAGTTCCGGCAGGTAACCGGCTTTGCTTACAATGGAGTAATCCAGCACGATGGTGGCACCTAATTCAAGTCCGGTGTGCACCACGACCATTTCTTTCAGTTGGTTGTAGGCCGGTGCGTTGGCAGCTGCGGCAGGCAACACCTCTACGAAGGCATTGGCGGGTGTCTGAACCACGGTGCCATCTTTCTGGCGGGTGTAGGACGCGTGAATCTCCAGCTTCTGGAAGTCGGGGTTATACACGATAAATGTTTCTCCGTACAGACCGTTCATGGCGGCATGGGTGAACAGGGTGAGTTCCTTCTGCACCCGCATCTCCTGACTGCCGTCGGCACGCAGGGTGTACGTTTTCGAGAGTTTGCGGAATTCTGCTTCCGATGCGGCTCCGGCCGGCAGTACAGCCAGCAAAAGCATTCCTATGATTCCTATGTAGATTGATAATGTTTTCATTACGCTTCGTTTCTTGTTAAATCCTCGTATGAGTGGTTATTTCTTTACCACAATATATTCTCCATATCCCTTGGCTGTGTTCACCGCATTCCGGAAACTTTCCCAGTCGGATGCTTCGTAGACCCGCTTCTTCAGGCGCAAGGATGTTTTCACCTGCAACTGGTTGCCGTTTTGGCCCATGTGTCCGGTGAATCCGGCACCTGGCCCGTCCATCTGGTCCTGCTTTTCCTTTCCTTGCCATTCGTATCCTGCAGGAAGTTTCAGGTTTTCTTCCATTTCCACCAGACGGGAGCAGCCGTCCTTGAAGCCGTAGGCCCGTTTCTCCAGGCTGGTATCTATCCGCAGGTAGGAGAGGACTTGCGTGTAGAGGTTATTCAGTACGAAAGGTTTGAAAACCATTTCTCCCTGGTCGCCTTTCAGTGCATATTCCGGAATCTCGTAGCGGAACGTAATCTGGATAGGGGCGCGCTGGTAGTCTTTCGGTGTCCGTCCGTAGTCCACGCTTTTCAATCGGGCTTTGGGCGATACGTTCAGCAACTGGCGTTCCATGGTATGTGCCCATTCGCTCTGAAATCCGGTGGTGAAGATGCGGCGGATGTTGCTGTCGCTCTGTCCCTCAGCTTCGATGGTGAAGGTACCTTTCAACGTGCCTTTTTCATCGAGGGTGTTCTGTGCCTTGATACGTACGTAATGGTTTTCCGGGTCGGAGATAGGAGTCAGGCACAGGTCGGTGCCTTCCGGTGTGCCCGGCAGGTAATTTTGCTGCTGTTCGGCACTGCTCCACAGTTCCCGGCAGAAAGGTACCCACGTGGGGTCGAGCGGCATCATTGTGCCGTCACTGAGTTTCACTACGGCCACGCAGTGGTTGAAATGGTCGGCCGGAATGGTCTCCACCCGGCTGCCTGCCATGGTCATGGCCGGAAAGGCTTCGAATCCTGCCATCCGCAGGAACGCAATCAGTGTGCCGGCAATGTCCTTGCACACCCCGCAGCGGTCGGTATAATTCATCTTCAGGTTGTGCAGGGTGAATCCTTCTCCCTTTCCCATGGAGATACCTGCATAACGGATGTTGTCGGCCACCCAGTGGGTGAGTACCGCCACTTTTTCCAGTTCGGTTTTTTTACCCCGAATGAGTTCGTCTACTTTCTTCTGGGCTTCCGGAATGGCGGTGAAACTGCCGTAGTCTTCGTTGACTCCGTAGAACCAGCGTGACTTCTCTTTCCAGTCGGCGGTGGTAGACATCATCAGCTTCGGTGCGGCGTCATAGAAATCGACCATATTTGGTTCCCGACGGAAGGGTAGGATGGCATCTTTAGCAAAGGTATAGACTTTCCGTCCGTCTTCGTAGCGCATGGAGGAAGCGCAGCTGCCCTGATAGAACTGGAATTGCATTTCTTTTTCGGCCGGCAGACTGACGCGGTACACTTTGCGCAGGGTGGGATCGGCCGACCAAAAGGGCACGATGTCGTAGAACTGTCCGCGCATGGGCGGGATAAAGCGGGAGTCGTCGCCTGACTGGGGTGCATCACTCAGCAGGGCATACGTGAATCCTTTCTTGTCGATTTCATAGTCGATGATGTCGCCCGGTTGCAATGCACCCAGTTCCAGCATAATCTGGCGGGCTCCCCAGTAGATAGCTCTGGCCGGAGCGGCGTAGTCACAGGCCTTGGTTACATCGACCGATGTATATGTTCCGTCGGCATGGTAGATGGTCACTCGCTTGAAAGTAGCAGCTGCCGTCAGCGGGTCGTAATCGTATTTCAGTATCCGTTGCTGCAAGGCTCCGGCAGTTGTCTGCACCCGTACAGCCCGGCAGACCGCAAACGAACCTTGTCCGGTGGGTTCCACCGTCACACTGGTACTGTCTAGTAAATTCACACAAGGATAATCGGCATATTGTTTATCCAAAGAAACTGCCCCGTCGTTTCTCCACGACTGGGCATGTACGGCCGTCCCTCCTCCTATCAGGATGGCAGCACCTACAAAAAATAGTTTTGTCTTTTTCATATTTTTCTGATAGATTGCCTGGTAAAAAATAACGGTCTTAAAGGTAGGTATTCTTGTGTAGCTGACCTAACGATTAAGGGATTTATTTTTGATAAATGTCTCTGTAATTGGGAAGGGATGGAGTTATTGATAAAAGGTATGATTTCCAAATTTTGGGGACGGTTTTTAGTTATTAAACATGAAATGGAAGAGAAATATGCAGTAAAGTCGTATTTCTCAGAGAATTTCCTAAATTTGCAACAGACGAACTGTAAATTTGAAGACCGAAATGAGGGCAGTTATACAAAGATGGATAATCTGTTTGTGCGGAGGGATGCTTTTTCCTTTTGCCGAAGCGCAGGTTGTGCAGCGGGGGGTGGTGCTGGAAATGAACAGTGGAAACCGTCCGCTGGCAGGGGTGGAAATCAGGGCGACCGGTGCGGCTCCGTCCGACAGCGACCAGGAGGGGCAGTTCGTCTTGTCATTTGTATCTTCTCTGCCGGGCGACCCGTTGCTGCTGGACGGGGTATATAAGAAAGGTTTTGAAATGGTAAACCGGGAGAAGGTGGATAACTGGAACCTTTCGTCGGATGCGGTGCTGAAAATCGTTTTGGGGCGTACGGAGATGATTGATGCACTGCGGAAAAAATATTATCAGATAGGTGTCTCTGCCAGTGAGCGGGAATATCATGCAGCGCTGGTGGAACTGGAGACTCGCCGGAAACTGCAACGGATCACTGACGAGGAGTATGTCCGGAGGGTGGATTCTTTGTCGCAGGTGCAAGTGACCTTGAAGCGAAGACTGGAGGTGTATGCCATGAGGTTTGCCCGCCTGAACCGTGATGAACTGGAACGAACAGAGCAGCAGGCGCTGGAGTTGCTGGATAAGGGTGACATGGAAGGAGCTATCCGCTTGTATGAGTCCATGCATACGGATTCAGTGCTGGCACAGCGTGTGGCCGGAAGGCAGGCTGCCGATGCGGATGTGCAGCTTTTGCTGCCTTCATTGGTGCACAGTTTTGAACTGATGCGGCAGACGGGCGATGTGGCGGGCTGTGATTCGGTGGCCCGCTTGATTTTGGAAGCAACACGGGAGATGGCTCCACGACTGACCGTGACGGAGTGGATGTGGAACAGTGGAAAGAAAGAGGCTGCTATCGACCGATATGGCCTGCTAGTCAAGGAAGCGCAGACGGTGGCCGAGGTGGAACAAATAGAGGTCAGTCTGCAACGTTGTCGGCAGGATGTGAAGTGGCCTAAGAAAATAAAGGAGAAACTGAAATTACTGGAAGAACGGATTCTAGCTCGTCGTAACTGGGCTCGAATCAAAGAAAATAGTTGGAAAAATGAGAAGTAAGCTGGTAAAGGTTTTTATTGCATCGTCGGCTGAATTGGATCAGGACAAAACGATGTTTGATGTGTATTTTTCGGACAAGAACAAGCTGTACCGGAAAAAGGATATTGAGTTTGACCATCGTACTTGGAAGGATTTCTGCAGTTCGCTGAACGACGGTCGCCTGCAGGACCGCTACAATGCGTACATCCGTGAATGCGACCTGGTGATTTTCTTGTTTCACACACGCCTGGGAAAATATACGCGTGAAGAGTTGGAAGTGGCTTTGGCTGCTTTCCGGGAGAATAAAGAACGTCCGCAAATCTTCATTTATTTTAAGGAAGAAGGTGTTGAGGATGAGGCGCTTACCAATTTCAAGCAATACTGTGAGCATACACTGGGACACTTCTGCGATGTGTACACTACACCGGAAGACTGGCGGGTTAAATTTGACCGTCAGTTGGCTATATTGGAGCAGGAAGGAGTAATTCGTGCTCCATCAACCGAGGAGAAAATGCTGTATAGACTGAAGTTTACCTTGTCGTATGTAGTAGCTCCGCTGATTGTGATGTGGCTGGCATTTAAGGCTTTCTTCTATTTTACCCCAGTAACTACGACGGTTTGCCTGAGCGATCAGACAGTTTCCGCACTTCCATTTGAGGGGGCGGACATTACGCTGACTTATTCCGACAAGAGCGAGACCTGCCACGTGGACCGACTGACCGATGAAGCGATTTTCAAGGAGATACATTCCCGTTATCTGGGTACTCCGGTGCAGCTTTCAGTCACTGCTAAAGGATATGAACCAGTGGACACGGTGATGGAACTGGAAAAGAGACTGGTGGTAAACATACGTCGCGACAAGAGTCTTTCAGTAGTGTTCGGCACCGTGAAGGATGAAGCGAACCGTCCGCTGTCAGGCGTGACCATACAGGTGATCGACTTACAGACTGTTTCGGATGAAATGGGAAATTTCCGTTTGTCGGTTCCTCTGGACAAACAGCAGGTGCAGCAGCGGGTACAGGCCTTCAAGAAAGGATATGAATTATGGGATTTCACCGGTCCGGTGTCCGATAAAATCCCATGGAAAATCATTCTTCGCAAATAAAAGTTACTTGGTATAGAGCCCGTTGCTGTGGTATTCTTTCAGGGTGTACAGCAGTAGGGCATCATTCGGCTGGGAGCCTGCCTTGTATTCCAGCCCTTCCTTCAGCAGTTCCTGTGCTCCCGGTTGTGAAAGTTTGCTGAGCAAATCGCCCTTGGCCAGCTTGACGACAATAGGGTAGGTGGCGAAATACTGCGGAAATAGTGCTTTCATCTCCTCGGCTATGGCGGAAGCTTCTTCCAGGTAGTGCAGGGCCTGCTGGTTATCGCCATTCTGATAGTAGTTCACACTGACGTTCATCGTGATGAGCATGTAGTTCGTTCCTAACTGTGCTTTGTTTTGTGCATATAGGTCTTTCATCAGTGTGTAGGCTTTTAGTTGTTCCTTCAGTGCCTGCTTGTATTTTTTCAGTTTGCTATAACCCAGGGAAAGGTTGTTGTAGGTGCTGCATGTATTTGCTTTGAGTTCGTTGTTGTGGGGATATTTCTTCAGTTCCTTTTCCCGTCCTTCTTTTACGCGTTCCAGGTATTTCAATCCGAGTTCATAATATCCGCCGCATACCAGTGCGACTCCCATGCTGCTTTCTACACTCAGGTTTTGGTATCCCCAGGCCGATTGTATGGAATAGAGGGCATCGAGTTCAAGAGCTTCCTGGGCGGCTTCCTGGTTTTTAGATTCTGCAATCAGTACATCAATGTATTTGGCTCGTGCATAAAGATTTTCCTGGGTAAACTGGGAACTGCTGGATTCACTTAGTTTCTTGGTGTATTGGTAGGCTTTGACCAGGCTGCGCCGTTCTTCTGGCTGGTTGCCTTTTCGCGAATAATAAGTGGAATACATCATCTCCAGATTGTGCAAGGCGTTGATTTTAAAATCGGGTGAAAGAGAAGTGAACTCTTGTTCGATTCTCGTTCTCAAAAGTTCTGCTCTTTCTGGGAATGCGTCGGTTTCGGAATCTACACTCAGTTGCAGGTAGACGATGTATCGTTGCAGGAACTCAGCTGCTTTGGTAATCGGATTTTTCTGGTAAAGTACTTCTGCTTTTGTGTATGCCTCAGCAGCTATTTTATAAGCATCTTTCATTTGACCGGCATTCATAGCAAAATCCAGTAGCATATCCAGGTAGTTCAGTTCGATGGAAATTCTCTTTTCCTCGTCAAGGTCGGGGTCGTTGAGGCTGATTTCTTTGATTTTTGCTGCAGTCTGACGGGCCTTCTCCAAATCTTCCTTTTGGGAATAAAGCCTCATCAGTGAAGTATAGGAATCTAGAAGAGAACCTTTCTGTATCCGGATAAACAGCTGATTGTCACTAACGGCTATTTGTTCTTCAAGGTTTTTGATATTGCTCAAATATACCTCTTCTGCCTGTTTCCATTCATGTATGGCTTCGAGCAGGTAGGCCGTCTGGTGAAGCGTGATTTGCATGACGGCCAGATAGTCGCCCGATGGCATGGCTTCTTGTGCCTGTTGCAGGATTTCGAGTGCCTGCTGGTTGTATTCGAAGGCCTTGGAGTAGTCTTTTCGGATATTGGTGGCAATGAGTGTCTTCAGATTAAGAACCTGAATAAGCGATTTTTCATCGAATGCCAGTTTCTGACAGCGGTCTGCCCATTCTTCCAGGTCTTGTTCTCCTAAGGTGATTTTTTGTAGGACGTATTTTAGGACGTAGGAAAATCGGTCGGGCAATATTTCTGCAATCCACTTGTAGGTGTCATAAGCTTTCTGCTCATTTTCCTTTCCTCCGGCCAGTGCACACAGGTCGGCGTAGCGATACATGCGTTCTGCCAGCAAATCAATGTCTTCATCGGCTTGTGTGCGTTGCTGTAGCTTTTGGCGGGCCTGAACAATCAAGCCGGAATTGTTATATAATTCTATTGCCTCTGTCAGTTTGCCATCCTCTACCAGTTTCAGCACTTGTTTCTCTATTTGGGTTATATCGTCGGGGTTGATTCGGGCAAATTTCTCGGCATACTTGTCCAGCATGTTCATGAAAGTGTGGTTTTCTTCTGCCAGTTCTTTCAGTCGTTGGGCTCTTTCTGCTTGCGTAATTTTCTGCTGGGCGTACAAATGGTTGATTTCCTGTACTGTCTTATTGCGAAGCTTGGAAAAATGTGCTATGGCAATGGCGTAGTAGTGATTCTTTTGTTCTTCGATGGTACCTTCCGGGGCCATGACAATGTCCAATGAACGCTTCTCTGAAAGAATCCAGCCGTTGAGCATGTCGCTGTTGATGACTTCGTACCCTTTCTTGTAGGCTTGTGGAGAACTGATAGCTGTGCCTGCTTTGTGATTCAGAAAATGAAAGCAAAATTCCCCATTATTGTCTGTATCAGTAGCAGGTGCACCGATGGCCATTAGTTGTACTCCGGGCAAGGGGGTATGTTGTGAGTTGAAAATGCGTACGTTGCCTTTTTGTGAAACTTGCGCTGAAAGACTGACAGAAATTAGCAGTGCCGTACAGAAACAGGTAAGAGATGGTGTGTTTATCATAGATTTCAGTTTTATTGTGTGTGATGTCTTTTGAAAATGATTTGACTGTGGATAAAGATAGGCATTATTTGTAAAACCGGTAATAGTCGGCTCTTATTTTTTTGAACGACAAGAGATAAGTGGTATAATTTTCAGTATATTTGTTGGAGGCATTGTTTATTTAAATATAGAAGATATATGAAACACATCCTGATTCTTTTGTGTGCCCTGCTGGGCCTGGGCAGTTGCCAGAGTGGTAACAGCACTGAGATAGACAACCGGACGGTACAGACGTTCGACGTACCGCGTTTTATGGGGAAGTGGCACGAAATAGCCCGTTATGACCACCGCTTTGAAAAGGGCATGACCCGTGTAACGGCCACATATACCTTGCTTTCCAACGGACGCATTGAGGTGCTGAATGCGGGATACAAAGATGGAAAGTATAAGGAAATCAAGGGAAAGGCCAAACAGCCCGATCCGAACGACCCCGGCAAGTTGAAAGTTTCGTTCTTCCTGTGGTTCTATGCCGATTATTACGTGCTCGATATTGACCCGGACTATCGCTACGTGCTGATAGGCAGTAGCAGCGATAAGTATCTCTGGATTATGAGCCGCGAAGAAACCCTGCCCGACGAAGTACTTCAGGAATTGATAGGTAAGTTGCGCCAGCGCGGGTATGACACGGACAAGTTAGTGTTTAATAAATGAGAGGATATGGGAAATAAAAGAGTCCCTCTGCTTCACTTTGCGGCGAAAGCAGGGAGACTCTTATTTTATTGGCCGATAAAGAAGTCAGGTTTGTTTTTCAGGCCCTGAATCCAATGCGACGGATGGGCTGCGGTTCCAGTTTCACTACCTGCTTGCCGCGGAGACGATTACCTGCCTTTACGACATCTTCCTGGGTGATAGTACGGAACAGGAAGGTATTGTCGGGAATAGAAGGTTGCGACATGATACGCTGGGCCATGCATTTGATGATACCCTGCTCAATCAGGTTGTGCAGCCAGCGTCCGTTGCCGAAATACTCATCGCGCTGGGCGGTGGCTTCCACAATCAGGGTATACAGTTCCTTGTCCGCTTCGGAAGTCAGTTGGAAATTGCGTTTCTGCAAGAGACGGTGTGCCATTTCCATCAGCTCGTCCGCATTGTAATCGTCAAAGTAGAACTGGAGAGGGAAACGTTCCTGCAAGCCGGGGTTGGTACGGAGCATCTGCTGCATCTTGTCCTCGTAGCCAGCCAGGATGATAATCATGTCGGGATTGGGTTCTGAGAGCACAGTGAGCAGGGCGTGAATCACCTCTTTCCCGAAATCTTTCGTTTCTTGTTTCGTGGTAATCAGGGTGTAGGCTTCGTCGATGAAGAGTACGCCTCCCCGGGCTTCCTCAATGGCTTGCCTGATGTGTTTTTCTGTTTCACTAATGTATTCGCCCACCAGTTTTGTGCGGCATGTTTCTATGGTATGTCCGCTGGAAAGCAGCCCCATCTGGTGATACAGCTGTCCGATGAGTTTGGCCACCGTCGTCTTTCCTGTACCGGGATTGCCTAAGAACAGCATGTGGTGGCGGTTGTCCAGTTCCGTGTCGAGCCCTAATTCCATACGCCGCTTCATGAAGGCGGCCATCATCCGGGCCTCCTGCAAGTCTTCCTTCAGGCGGGTCAGTCCCACCATCTCCTGCAAGGCCTGTTCGGCATCCGATGGCATGTTGTCTTCGGGCAGGGGACTATCTTCTTCGGTATGCGGAAACGGCTGTTCTTCATCAAACGGCAAAGGAAGATCATCTACCGGAAAGGCTTCGTCTGGGTTGTCGGTTTCTACTTTGTCGGGTGTATAGATGGTGTTCTCTTCCGTAAAGATGCGGCTCATTGCTGTGCTGCATCTGCGCAACTGATAGGTACTGTCCATTGTGCCGTAGAAGATGAAGATAGGGCCAGAAGAAACTTTCTGTTCCATCAGGTTTCCTAACAGGTCGAGCAGGTTGGATTCCTGTCGGGTGTACTCCTTGTAGGGCACTTCCACCAGCACCACTTTTCGGGTGTCCATCTTCTCTTGTAGGACTTTCCATTGCAGGGAACCCTCCAGCAATTCTTGTAGGGAGAAATGGTTGCAAAGAGCGGTTTGCTTTTCACAAAAATGAAGGGCCAGCAGGCGGGCGGCATATTTGCGAGCCTGATTGCCTGAAACAAGCAGGTGAGGTACGGCAAGCTGATGGCTGTCGAGCGCATACAATGTTTCGAGGAACTGCCGGATGAGGTTCGAGTCACATTGTTCCTGGTGCATCCAGGAGAACAAGGGCAGGAAACAGAAGGTCTCGGCAAAGTATTTTTCTTCAGGGCGGGTCTGGAAATCCTCCACCTCGGTCTTGTCCCAGCATTCGTAGCCGGAATAGAGTTCTAAGAGTGTCCATCCCACCGGGCGTCCGTTGCGGTAGACATAGATACGGTAGAGTCCGGCTTCCCATTCTTCTTCAGAGAGGATGTCGAACCGTACTTTTCGGGACTTTTTCCCTTTCAGTGAACGGGTATCACAGCCCAACAGGCGGTATTCGCAGGAATACACCCGGATAGAAAGTTCCTGGGCATCGGTAAAACCATCGGGATGAGAGATTTCCACGGCGAGGTGGTTGTGAGCATATTCGGGAGCACAGAGATCTTCAATAAAGGTGCGTGTAGCACGTAACATAACATTTTTCATATACAACAAACGAATTTTAAAATGAGAAAATAGAAATAGATAAAGATAGAAGCTTACGGACACTGAAGGTCCGTAGCAGCGTAAATTCCCTCTCGTTTCCCCATCGAAAGAGAGGTGCGCGGCTAGTACGTCAAAGAGCACAACAATCCCGGCCTCCTTGTCGGAAGCAATAATTCATTCGATTCCTATGCTGAGAAAAATCCGGTCAGGACCTCAGCGGAACGTAACGAAAACTTTGTGTGTGACATCTTTAACGATCATTTGTTGTATCTAAATCAATGTGCGATGAAAACCGCCTTGTGCGCATTTTCGGAACAAGTATAAGCATAACTCTTTAATTAACGAAGAATTAGGGAGGAAAATCGTTCTTGTGGCAAAAATAATTCTCCTCGCGACCGTTGGCTCATTAAGGGATTATCCTTACATTTGAGTAAAGATAAAAAATGAAGGAATATGTCGCACACGAAGTTTAATCTGCAACGGTTTCTGGATGCGCAGGAAGGCGTGTATCCTGTGGCATTGAAGGAAATCAGAAATGGAGGTAAGCGCAGCCATTGGATTTGGTATATCTTCCCTCAGCAGAAGGGGCTGGGCTATAGTTACAACTCGGAGTTTTATGGACTGGACGGGGAAGAAGAGGCCCGGGCTTATCTGGCACATCCTGTATTGGGTGTCCGCCTGCGGGAAATCTCCCATGCCTTGTTAGGTCATCGTGGCCATCGTACGGTGCGGGAACTGATGGGGTCGGAGGTGGATGTATTGAAACTGCATACTTCGATGAAGCTGTTTGATAAGATTGCACCGGGAGAGGTGTTCGGAGAAGTGCTGAAGGCGTATTTTTATGAGTGAAAGGAGGAAAAGGCATGAAGAAAATCCGAATAACCGTAATGCGAAAGGCGTGTTACCGGGATTTAATGGAGAAGTATGAGAATCCCATCGAACATGCGTGTGACATGGAAGAAGGGCAGGTGTTCATTGCTAATGGCTGGGAGAAGCCTGAGGGACTTTGTGAGAGTGCATGGCAGAGCATGTCGCCTTTCGTGATGGCACTGGCTCATGGGGGAAGCAATTTTTATGACGGCTGGATGAAGAACGAACGTTCGGCTATGATTTCGTGCAACGACGGTTTCCGTCCGGTGAGTTTCCTGATAGAAGTAATCGATTAATACAGAAGAATATGTTAGCTTATACGTATATGGAGCACGGCCGTTTCTCACTGATAGAGAAGCCTGTGCCCGAACTGAAAGACCCGAAAGACGCCCTGGTGCGCGTCACGTTGGGAAGTATCTGCACCAGCGATTTACACATCAAGCACGGCAGTGTGCCGCGTGCTGTACCGGGTATTACGGTGGGGCATGAGATGGTGGGCATCGTGGAACAAGTAGGAGCGGAGGTCACTACCGTGAAGCCGGGTGACCGGGTGACGGTCAACGTGGAGACCTTCTGTGGGGAATGTTTTTTCTGTCAGCACGGATATGTAAACAATTGTGAGGACCCCGACGGAGGATGGGCACTGGGTTGCCGTATCGATGGGGGACAAGCGGAATACGTGCGGGTACCGCATGCTGACCAAGGACTGAACCGTATTCCCGACGGAGTGACGGACGAGCAGGCACTTTTCGTGGGCGACATCCTGGCCACTGGCTTTTGGGCTGCCCGTATCTCGGAAATTACGCCCGAAGATACGGTGCTGCTGATTGGAGCCGGACCTACAGGAATCTGTACGTTGCTCTGTGCCCGGCTGAAACATCCGCGTCGTCTCATTGTATGTGAGAAATCAGAAGAGCGTATCCGTTTCGTGCAGACCCATTATCCCGAGGTACTGGTCACTACGCCGGAACAGTGTCAGGAGTTTGTGAAAGCTCACAGCGCGCATGGAGGAGCCGATGTAGTCATTGAAGTGGCCGGAGCCGATGATACCTTCCAGCTGGCTTGGGAGTGCGCTCGTCCGAATGCCATTGTGACCGTCGTGGCTTTGTACGATCGTCCGCAGGTGCTTCCCTTGCCTGACATGTACGGCAAGAACCTTACCTTCAAGACAGGCGGGGTAGACGGTTGCGATTGTGCCGAAATTCTCCGGCTGATAGCAGAAGGAAAGATTGACACTACGCCACTCATTACACACCGCTTCCCGCTTAATGAGATAGAAGAAGCTTACCGCATTTTCGAGAATCGTCTGGATGGGGTGATTAAGGTGGCGATAACTGAAAAAGTCGAGCTTTATGCAGGAGACACGGACTGGCAGCGTATTGCTCGGACCAAACAATCTGATTTCCGTCGGAATTGTTTGCAGGTGGGATGTGAGGCCAATTCATTGAACAGGCAGGATGGTACGAAGAACTATTATGGCAATGTGCTTCAGGAAAAGGATGCCCGGAAAGGATTGAATTTCTACGAAGGTTTCCGGAAAGAAATCTTGTCTGCCATAGGGGCGTACAGACAGCCGTTATGGGCTAACTTACTCCGTAGTGAACATATTCCGTGGAACTTGTTTTTCCCGATGGGACTTACTTCTCGTGCGAAAGAAGCGTGTGGTGAACTCTTGAGGGAACTGACAGGGCTGGAAGTGAAGGAGGTGACCTGTATCCGGATTGAATATGCTCCTTCTTCTGCAGACACTACAGATGGATGGCGCTATTTGAATGACGGTACCTCGTTTGACTGTTATATTGCGTACAAGGATAATTCGGATGCTTTCTGTGGAATCGGTATAGAAGTAAAATACACGGAAATGGCTTATAAGTTGCAGTTTGGCTCGTCTGAATACAAACATACTCGAGAAAAATTAAGCGAAGAATACCTTCGTGTTACTCTTCAGAGCGGATGCTATCATACGGTTTTGGCTGCTACTGACGAAGAGGCTTTTCCAAAGATTCTGATAGAAGATGATTACCGTCAGTTGTGGCGTAATCACATGCTTGGCATGTCGATGCTACAGCATTCAGACATCCAACATTTCTTGTCGGTGCATTTGTATCCTTCCGGGAACAAACACTATGAGAAGGTGCTTCCTGAATACGAGCGTTTGTTGACAGAGAAAGGCCAGAGCACCTTTCTTCCTCTTACTTATGAGCGACTGTTTGAAGCAATGGGACATTATGTGTTTTTCTCTTGCGAGAAAGACAGAAAGTGGAAAGAATATTTGCGGGACAGGTATTTGTACTGAGAATCTGAAAAGGAATTATGAAGAAATCTTTAATAGGAGCCATTGGAGAACAGATGGTTTCAGTGAAATTGATGCAACAGGGATGGAATGTGTTGAATGCTAATGCTTCTATTACGAATTTTGAATCCATAGATTTGGTGTGCATAAATCCCGAAACAGATGAAATATCCCTTGTTCAGGTCAAGACTCAACTGGGGCAGAATCCTAATTTTAATGTAGGATGTACGATTCAGAAGGTGGATACCTTGTTGGAAAAGATTAAAGGACCATGGGTATTCGTTCAGGTTATCGGCGAAGGGCTTGATATGGAATTTTATTACTTTATCCTTTCGCGACAGGAAGTAGCTGACTTGATTCTTACTAGTAATGAATGGTACCTCAACGATTGGAAAAGGACAAAAGAATTATCGGATAATTGTACTGTAAACTTGAAACTGAAGTGGTTGAAAGGGGAAGGAGAGTCAGAAACGCCATTACATTCTGCCTACGTTTGCAGTTTGGATCATGATTCAGAAAATTGCTGGCAGAAATTATGGGAATAATGAGAATCTGAATAAATGTTGTTTTAAAATATACAGACTATGCGAAAGAATTTTGGAGTAAAAACATGGTTGTACCCGATGCCCGTATTTATTGTGGCAGCGTATGACGAGAATGGAAACCCCAACGCCATGAATGCGGCGTGGGGAGGAATCTATACGGATGACATGGTGGGCATTTGCCTGGCCGAAGGACACAAGACGACCCAGAATATTCTGGGCACGAAAGCCTTTACCGTGAGCATGGCTACAGCCGACCATGTGGCAGCCTGCGATTATGTAGGGCTTGTCTCGGGAAAGAAAGAGCCGGATAAATTTGCCAAAGCCGGTTTCCATGCCGTAAAATCGGAGTTTGTGAATGCGCCGGTCATTGAGGAACTACTCATGACACTGGAATGTGAGCTGGTTTCATACGATCAGGAGAGCAATCATCTGGTAGGCCGTATTGTCAACGTGTCGGCAGCAGAAGAGATTTTGGATGAAAACGGACAGATTGACCCTGCCCGTCTGAAACCGATTACGTATGACCCGATTCATCATCACTATCTGGTGATAGGAGAGAAGGTGGGTAATGCCTTCTCCGATGGGAAAGCATTGAAGTAAAATATAGGAGGCTGTCTCAAAATGTACTGCACCCCAAAAGTTTTGTGTCTAACTTTTGGGGTGCAGTACATTTTGAGACAGCCTCTTTTTCTATGCATTAGGAGTTTCAGTAGCAATAGGGGTTATGCTCCTGTCTGCGCTGCCTCTTTCAATTGAGATTTTAGTTTTTCCATATCTTCTGGAGAAGCTGCCGATTTGAATTTGATTTCTCCATCCTTCCCGATAATCACGCAACGAGGAATGGAAAGTGCTTTTTGTGCGTTGCCGAAGGTTGTGTATATTTCATCCTTAAACGCTTCCTGCACGCGTACATGCTCGCCCATCAGGTCATAATGTGATGCCATCTTGCGCCATTTGGCATCTTCTTCCAGGCGGTCGATGGAGAGATACAGCAGTACGATGTCGTTCGCTTTGGCATACTCCTGTAAAGGTTTTACATAGGCGAAAGAAGCACGACAGGGACCGCACCAAGTTGCCCATATATCCATGAAAATAACCTTTCCTTTATATAAGTCGGTAATGTCTTTGAATGTCTTGGCGTTGTCTATATTAGGGAAGTGGATGTAGTCGGGTATTTTAGCTTGATTGAACGCCTTGTTCTTGGCAATGGCCTCATTTATCAGCGGCTGCCATTTGCTATGTGGATACAGTTGCTTGAATCGTTCTTCCAGCGGAAGTATTTCTGGGTCGTATTTTTCCTCGTTTGCGTCCCTCAGGAAAAGTAGTGCCATGGCAGATTCCTGCGCCTGACCCGTAAGGTTCTTTTCGATGTAATGGAAAATCAACTTATTGGGATTTTTTTTCAAGTCTTCGTCTACCGGTTCTTCTTTAGTGTAGTAGGTAATACCGGCATTGTTATAGACTACTTCATGGAAAGCGGGCGAGAAAGTGCTGGCCGGGTGATTTACCCGACAGAATTCCATCATCTTTTCCCATTCCTTGAGCCAGCTTTGCTTGGTGGCTTCGGAATAGCGGTAGGCAATGCCGAAAAGCTGGTTTTGGAAGGCCCACATTGTCTGTATGCGTGTATTCTGGCAGGCTTTTTCATATAAATCCTCATCCACGCCTTTCATCTTTTCATCTAAGGCTAATACCGCATCCTGCAACTTTCTGCTGACTTAAGTAGCTAGGGTGTCCTGGGTAACACTCCACTTGTCGCCTTTTCTTGAAAGTATATCAAACACGTCTTGCCCCAGTTCGTCCATTAGCCTTGACACTTCCATATTCTTTTCATTCTTGCCTTCCAGAATAGAGATGGGATGCGTGGCTGCGGCATCAATTTGCAGGCGATAGTTTCCGCCGTCGGCAATGAAGGAACCTAAATAACGCTTTCCCCACAGGAATAGGCGTATCTGTTCGTATCCGTTGCTGGGGAGTGTGAGACTGAACGTGCTGTCCGTATTCAGCTTCAATGTATCCTGAGATTGCGAATTAAACATTCCGTCGATGGATTTCTGATAGATAATTGTGCCTCCGTCTAAATTTTTTACCGAGCCTGTAATCTTTATTTCGTGTGAGTCGGTGCATGAGGCAAATGTTCCTGCAAGCACACTGAGTGAAAGGAATGCGATGTGTTTGGCTTTCATATACTATAGAGTTTAAGTTTTATGGCATATTATGTTGTTTAGTCCAAAGGTAAGGAATTTTTTGTTTGGGACTATAAATCTCATCCGGAATCTATTGCCGCCTTGATTTCAGCCTGCCAGATTAGGAATTGCGGCAGATAAATCTTACCTTTGTGTGTACGAAAGGATTAAAACGATACGGCCATGAACAGACTTTATCCGGTAGGCATACAGAATTTCGAAGATCTCCGCAGCAGGGGATATATTTATGTAGACAAGACTTTGCTTTTATATAATCTGGTACAGACAGGGAAGTATTATTTCCTGAGCCGTCCCCGACGGTTCGGTAAGAGTCTGATGATTTCTACATTGGAGGCTTATTTTCTGGGAAAGCGTGAGCTGTTCAAAGGGCTTGCCATGGAAAGTCTGGAAAAGGACTGGACGGTGCATCCGGTGCTTCACATGGATTTGAATACGGAAAAGTATGATACGGAAGCAAGTCTGGAAAACAAGCTGGAGCTGACGCTGAAGCAGTGGGAAGCAGAGTATGGCCATAACCCGGATGAGTATTCCGTGGCGACCCGTTTCGAAGGAGTTATTCGTCGGGCTGCGAAGAAAATGGGACAAAAGGTGGTGATTCTGATAGATGAGTACGACAAGCCCATGCTTCAGGCCATTACAAATCCGAAATTGCAGACAAAATTCCGTAATACGCTCAAAGCATTCTATGGCGCGCTCAAGTCGTGCGACGGCTCCATTCATTTTGCTATGCTGACGGGCGTGACGAAGTTCAGCAAGGTGAGTGTGTTCAGTGATTTGAATAACCTGATGGACATCTCCATGGACAACCGCTATGCTGAACTCTGCGGTATCAGTGATGCTGAACTTCATCAGTATTTTGACGAGGATATTCATTCGCTTGCCGATACATTAGGCGTAGATTATGCCAAAGCTTGTGAACTGCTGAAGGAAAACTACGACGGTTATCATTTCTGCTATAAGTCGGTAGGCATGTACAATCCTTTCAGCCTGCTGAATACCTTTGCTAAGAAACAGATAGGCAGCTATTGGTTTGAGACGGGTACCCCGACTTACCTGGTAGAACTGATGAAACTTCATCATTATCCGGTGGAAGAGATTGAACACATCGTAACCAGCGGTCCGGTGCTGGATTCCATCGATGCGGCTTCTACCGATCCGGTACCGGTCATCTATCAAAGCGGTTATCTGACCATCAAGGACTATAACGCGGAGTTTGAGAACTATACCCTCGGTTTCCCGAACCGTGAGGTGGAGCAGGGGTTTCTCCGTTTCTTGCTTCCTCACTATGCGTCTGTAAGCATCAGCAAGTCTCCTTATGAAATCCAGTGCTTTGTGGGTGAGGTTCGCAAGGGTGATGTGGATGGTTTCCTGAGTCGTTTGCAGACTTTCTTCGATGATACTCCTTATGAACTGGCCCGTGATCGTGAGGTACATTACCAGAACATTCTTTACATCGTGTTCAAGCTGATGGGCTTCCACACCGAGGTGGAATACCGCACATCGCGTGGTCGGGTAGATTTAGTGCTCAAGACATCCAATTACATCTACGTGATGGAGTTTAAGTTGAACGGTACCGCTGAAGAAGCCATGCAGCAGATAGAGGAGAAGGGCTATGCCTCTGCCTTTGCTTCCGATAGCCGGAAGGTGATAAAGGTGGGAGTAAACTTCAGTGACGAGACACGAAGCATTGAGCGGTGGATTGTTGCGTGATTGAAATAGAATATTATAAAAAAGGGGAAGCGGCGTATCGATGTGCTGCTTCCCTTTTTTATATACCATTAGTCAGAGTCTTTTATTTCCCTCCAAAAAACTTCTTCCGGTAATAAGAATCTGCCGTATACAGTGCTGCCGTCGGGTTATTGCCTGTCACACGGTCCTTGGTCACGAGGGTGGTGACGTAGGCATCCGAGTATTTGTAGAACAGGCTGTCGTGTCCCACGCAGAGACCGATTACCACGTTCAGGTCGGTATGTGCTTCGTTCAGCAGACGGGCTTGCAGAATCGGGTTGCACATGGCGGCACCGATGCTTTCACATTGTGCGGGGATACCCATCGACGTTTTGGGCTGGCCGGCTACCTTGCAGATGACCGAGTAAGCTTCGAAGCCGTTGGCACGGAGGATACGGGCAAAAATACGGGCTTCGCGGATGAGGCCGATGCAGTTGGCAATACCGATGCGGTGCGCACCTATTTTCCGGGCAAATTCCATGATTTCCTGCACGCGGGTCCACTGGCAGTAGCCTTCGTATTCCACTTCCGCACTGGCAATCATAATCTCGCGGTTGCGTCCCTCGTCGTAACGCTCCAGCGCCCACTGGCGGTCTTCCTCCTTCAGATTTTCCGTGGGACAGAAATCAGGATAGGTGCGGTCTTTGTATTTGCAGTTCTGTGTGCCGCAGTCCACACAGGTTGGTATTATTTCTTTTTCCATAAAAGCGTGTGTGATTGGTTAAACTGAGGGCAAAGATACGAGATTTCTTTCCAATTGGTAGGCAGAAAACCGCATTTGGTGGATTCTATTTTTAAAAATTGCAGGCGACTTCTACATTTGTTTCCGATTAGTTTTCATTTAAATTGTAAGTAAGATGAAGAAAATTGTGTGGATGGCCTGCGGAATGGCCTTGATGTGTGCACCTTTGAGTGCAAGTGCGAATATCCGCTACGATGACCCGCAGGAGAAAGTGCAGAAGAAGGAAGTGCCCAATCCGGAGAAGGCGGCTCAGCGACGGACCGACGAGATGGATAAGGCACTAAACCTGACGGAGAAGCAGTACAAGAAGATTTATAAGCTGTTTCTGAAGGAGGAAAAGGAAAAGGTGGAAAACATGATGCAGCGTCATCCGGGAGGAATGGACGGACAACCTCCCATGGGAGGAAGACCCCCGATGGGGGGAGGACGCCCTCCGATGGGAGGTGGAATGCCACCGCAGGGTGGAGGATTCCCCGGAATGGGAGGATTTCTGGAAGGCATGAGTCCGGAAGAACGGATGAAGGAACATGCCGAGAAGATGCAGAAGGAGCAGGAAAAGCGGGAGAAGAAAATCCGCAAGATTCTCACCGAAGAACAGTATGCCACCTGGCAGAAAGTGAAACTGCAGCCGCAGGTGTTGCCTCCGATGCCGGAAGGTGAGAGACCGGGGCCGGGACCTCGTGGACCGGAGGAAGAGGAAGCTCCGTTGCTGGATACGGCAGCCGAGTGAATGGGATACCTGATTTTCCCGCGGGGTGATTCTTGGAATGTGCGGCAGATGTCGTAACTTTGCGGTTCATTCAAAAAGTCTACGTTATGCCCGTTATCGAAATCACCTCGCTGGAGCATCCCGGAGTGGAAGTGTTCAGCACCCTGACCGAAGCCCAGTTGCGCAACCGCATTGACCCGCAGCGGGGCATCTTTATCGCCGAAAGCCCGAAAGTGATTCGGGTGGCGCTGGAGGCCGGCTATGAACCCGTGTCCTTGCTCTGTGAGCGGAAGCATCTTACGGGTGATGCAGCGGACATTGTGCAGCGCATGGCGCATCTGCCAATTTATACGGGCGACCGGGAACTGCTGGCCCGGCTTACCGGTTATACGCTGACGCGGGGAGTGCTGTGTGCCATGCGGCGTCCGGCTCCGCGTCCGGTGGAAGAAGTATGCCGTGGAGCACGCAGGGTAGTGGTTATTCATGGGGTGGTGGATACCACCAACATCGGGGCTATCTTTCGTTCGGCAGCCGCACTGGGTATCGATGCCGTACTGCTTACCACGGATTCGTGCGATCCGCTGAACCGTCGGGCGGTACGCGTGTCGATGGGGTCGGTGTTTCTGGTGCCCTGGACGTGGGTAGACCGTCCGCTGGAGCGGCTGAAGGAACTGGGTTTCCGCACGGCAGCCATGGCGCTGACCGACCGTTCCGTGCCGCTGGACTATCCACCGCTGAAGGAGGAACCGCGACTGGCCCTGGTGATGGGTACCGAAGGCGACGGACTGCCGGAAACTGCCATCGAGGGAGCGGACTATGTGGTACGTATTCCCATGGCACACGGAGTAGATTCGCTCAATGTGGCAGCTGCTTCGGCCGTAGCTTTCTGGGAGTTACGATGTGGTGAGAACCATTGAAAAATACGGGGGGTATACTCCGAAAAAAACTCCTTTACGCTTGAAATAAAACGTAAAGGAGTTTTCGGTAAAATGTAGTGTACTAAATAAGTTGACACAATTTAT
>UMCQ01005238.1_pt1 | contig 20622 bp, 23 predicted proteins | sample 1964271 | NCBI WGS metagenome assembly UMCQ01 (sample SAMEA4835972, study PRJEB28245) | human gut metagenome | biome: gut microbiome; material: fecal sample | place: Denmark | collected 2008
ACCGCGGAAATAAATTCTATGTTGCTGACTTTTCCGCAGTCGAGGCCCGCGTCATCTCTTGGTATGCGGGAGAAACATGGAAATCAGAAGCCTTCGCAAACAATGAAGATATATATTGTTCAACGGCCAGCCGCATGTTTGGCGTCCCAGTCGTGAAGCACGGAGTGAACGGCAATCTTAGACAAAAAGGCAAAATCGCGGAACTTGCCTGCGGATACGGTGGTTCAACCGGAGCGCTCAAAGCTATGGGCGCACTCGAAATGGGGCTCTCAGAAGATGAACTTCCCGGTATTGTTTCATCATGGCGCACAGCGAATCAAAAAATTGTCCGCTTCTGGTGGGATGTCGATCGAGCAGCCATGAATGCCGTTAAATATCATCGAACAACAAAACTTAATGGCCTCACCTTCTTTTGGAAGTCCGGAATGCTTTTTATCACCCTTCCTTCCGGCAGAAAACTTGCCTATGTGAAACCGAAGATTGGTAAAAACAGGTTTGGCGGTAACTGCATCACCTATGAAGGAATCGGCAGCACAAAAAAATGGGAAAGACTTGATTCGTATGGACCAAAATTTGTCGAAAACATCGTGCAGGCTACTTCACGCGATATCCTGTGCAATGCGATGAAAACATTACGGAACTGCAATATCTGCATGCATATCCACGACGAATTGGTTATCGAAGCTGATCCGCGTCTTTCTATCGATGCTTTATGCAAACAGATGGCCCGTGTTCCTGACTGGGCCGAGGGACTTGTTCTTTGTTCAGACGGGTATGTCAGCGATTTTTACAAAAAAGACTAAAATCTTATCCGCTCAAAACTGCCACTCGTCTCCAGTATAAATTAGAGGCGGGTGTTTTTTTATGCAAAAATGCTATCCACAGCTTCAAAAATTTTAGAGGAGGTCTTATTTTAATGCGTAAATACACAATCTGCACCGGTAACAGCCGGCTTGCCGATGTTTGGCCAGCGACGGAGATCACCTTCGAGGAGCTCCTCGACCGCCTGAAAACACCGCTCCGCACAGCCGAAACCGTCGCGCAATATAAAAAGATGTCAAAATCAAAGCGCGATGAGGCAAAGGACAAAGGCGGATTCATGCTGGGTAAACTCAAAGGCACTCGTAGAAAAAAGGAAGAAGTTCTGTCCCGATCAGGTATCATGCTAGACAGCGACAAACTTAATCCTGATTTTATTGACTGGTACGGGATAAACCATCAATACAAATCAATTTTCTACACGACTCACAGCTACACAAAAGATACGCCGCGAGGACGACTCATTATCCCTACTTCCCGCGATATGACACCAGAAGAAACGAATGCCATCTCCAGATACCTAGCTGCATTGATTGGAATCAACCAAATCGATCCATGTTCCTTCAAAGTTAATCAGATGATGTACTGGCCAACCTGCCCTTCCGATGGCGAATATATCTGCAAGGCATATGGCGGACCTGAGCTTGATCCGGATGAGTTTCTCAGCAATTATCCTGACTGGCATGATCCAACCAAACTCCCCAAGTCTCCGGGAGAAAGTGATGCCATCACAAATAGTCTGAAAAAGCAGGAAGATCCGCTGACCAAGGATGGCATTGTCGGAGACTGGTGCCGAGCGCACAGCATCGCTGACGTGATGAAAAACGAGCTGTCTGATATCTATCAACCGACTTCCGGGGAAAATCGATATGACTATATTGCTGGCGAAGGTTCGTCCGGCGTCGTGGTCTATGATGACAAATTTGTGTATAGCCATCATGCAACCGACCCAGCCGAAGGCCAACTGCTAAATGCCTTTGATCTTGTGAGAGTTCACAAATTTAATGATGATGATCCTAAGAAGTCTTTCAATCAAATGGCCGAATATGCATCCAAAGATGATGGCGTAAAAAAAGCCGCAATGAAACGCAAACAGGATCAGGCGATCTCTGAATTTACGCCAGCAGAAGATGATGACGAATGGATGAGCAAGCTCGAGTACGAAAAACGCACAGCAGCTTTGAAAAATACTCTCCACAACATCCGACTTATCATGCAAAATGATCCTTTCATGAAAAATATTGTTTTCAACGAACTGGCAGACAGCATGGAGATTCATGGCGAAGTACCGTGGAATCACCCCGGAAAATTCTGGCGTGATGCCGACGATGCGCAGCTTATTTGCTATGTGGATGACAACTACGGAACCTTCTCTCAAAGAAATTATGACATTGCTGTAACCAAATCCGTGGACGATCGTTCCTATCACCCGATCAAAGAATATTTCGACTCTTTGCCAGAATGGGATCAAATTCCAAGAGCCGAAACTGTCGTGATTGACTACCTCGGTGCAGAAGATACGCCTTATGTCCGGGCAATCACAAGAAAGACGTTATGCGCTGCTAGACGCAGGATCCTTGTTCCCGGATTCAAATTCGACTATATCCCTGTATTTAACGGTCCACAAGGAATCGGTAAAAGCACCCTCATCGCAAAACTTGGTATGGACTGGTATTCGGACAGCTTGAATCTCTCTGACATGAACGACAAAACAGCCGCCGAAAAGCTGCAAGGATACTGGATCATGGAAATCGGAGAACTTGCCGGAATGAAGAAAGCAGACCTTGACAAGGTTAAGGCCTTCATCAGCAGGCAGGACGACAAGTATCGAGCCAGCTTCGGGCGGCGCGTCACTCCACACCCAAGGCAGTGTATCTTTTTTGGAACGACGAATTCTGAAAGCGGCTACCTTCGCGACATCACTGGAAACCGTCGTTATTGGAATGTCAAAGTGAACGGCAAAGGAAAATACCACTCGTGGGATCTCACAAAAGATGTCGTCGACCAGATCTGGGCTGAGGTCAAAGTTCTAGAACCAGACGAGAAACTGTTTCTTCCTCCTGAGCTTGAGGACTGTGCAAAAGACGAACAGCGCAATGCAATGGAACAAGATGATCGCGAAGGCCTTGTTCGCGAATACCTTGATGCCCTGCTGCCAACAAGCTGGAACGAAATGGATATTTACAGCCGAAAAAGATATATTAGTGAAACCGATGATCCGACGAAACCCAAAGGTGTCAACAAGCGCATGACTGTCAGCAATATCGAGATCTGGTGCGAGTGCTTCGGCAAGCCAAAGGAAGATCTTAAATATGCCGACAGCTATGCCATTTCGTCAATAATGACGAAGATTGAGGACTGGGAAAAATCTGGAAGCCGAAAGCGTCTCCCGTTCTACGGACTCCAGCGCATCTATACGCGAAAGCAAAAATGAAGTGACAGGCCTTTGTGACAAGTACTATTGAGCTTGTCACACCCCACCCTGTCACTTCAGAAACCCCAGAGAACATGGGTTATTCTGCCATGATTTGTGACGGGGAGACAACTATTTCTATATAGTACAAAAAAATAAGAATTATAGTAAGATAGCGCACGTGCGTAACGCGTATTCGCGCGTAAGGGAATTTTTGGCACACTGTCACGCGATCTTGTCACAGAAAGGTAAATCAAATGAATGAAAATAAAATAGAAAGAGCTCTTGTAGACGAAGTGAAACGCTGCGGAGGAATCGCACCAAAATTTGTATCGCCCGGTTTTGCTGGAATGCCGGACAGACTGGTGCTTCTTCCCAACGGACAGATGGCCTTTGCCGAACTAAAAGCACCAGGAAAAAAACCAAGGTCGCTACAAAATTCCAGGCACCGGCTCCTGCGAAAACTCGGATTCCGGGTATATGTCATCGACGGTAAGGATCAGATTGGAGGAATGCTGAATGATCTTCACTCCGCATGAATATCAAAAATATGCGATCAAATATATCGAAACGCATCCCATCGCAGCTGTTCTACTTGATATGGGACTCGGAAAAACAGTTATCAGTCTGACGGCTATTTTCAATCTGCTTTTTGACAGCTTCGAAGCCCACCGAATTCTAGTAGTCGCACCGCTTCGTGTTGCACGTGATACATGGCCGACAGAAATCGAAAAATGGCAGCATCTCTCCGGTCTAACCTATTCCGTCGCTGTTGGAAATTTGAAAGAACGAAAAGCTGCCCTGATGCAAAATGCAGATATTACGATCATCAACCGCGAAAACCTCAGCTGGCTGATTGATGATTCCGGAATTCCATTTGACTACGACATGATAGTTCTGGATGAGCTCTCTTCCTTCAAAAATCATCGTTCAAAACGGTTCAAAGCACTGATGAAGGTCAGGCCAAAAGTAGATCGGATTATTGGGCTTACCGGAACACCATCTTCAAACGGGCTCATGGACCTTTGGGCAGAATTCAAGGTTCTTGATATGGGAAAACGTCTCGGTCGTTTTATTTCTCAATATCGAACAACCTACTTTTCACCGGACAAACGAAACGGAGAAATCGTCTACTCCTACAAGTTGCTGCCATATGCAGAAGAGGAAATTTACAAAAAAATATCGGACATTACGATCTCAATGAAAGCTAGAGACTTCCTGAAAATGCCGGAATTGATTTCATCAAAGTATGAGGTTTGTCTGTCAAAAGAAGAGCGAAAACGATACGAGAAAATGAAGCAGGATCTCGTAATGCAACTTCACGGGGGTGAAATTACCGCTGCAAATGCTGCAGCTTTGACCGGAAAACTCTCCCAGCTTGCCAATGGTGCGATCTATTCTGATGACGGCCAAGTAATCGAATTCCATGACCGGAAACTTGAAGCACTGGAAGATATTATCGAAGCTGCGAACGGCAAACCTCTCCTTGTGGCTTACTGGTTCAGACATGATCTTGAAAGAATTAAAGAGCGATTTACAATCAGAGAAATAACAACATCAAATGACATTAAAGAGTGGAACGCCGGAAGGATTCCTTTAGCGGCCATCCATCCGGCTTCCGCAGGCCATGGCCTTAATCTTCAGGCGGGAGGTGCTACGCTTGTCTGGTTTGGCCTAACTTGGAGTCTTGAATTATATCAGCAGACCAATGCCCGCCTGTGGAGACAGGGGCAAAGTAGCAGTACCGTAGTCATTCAACATATTGTCACAAAAGACACGATTGATGTTCAGATCCTTGACGCTCTCGATCGAAAGGACAAAACGCAATTGGCCCTTATCAATGCAGTGAAGGCGGTGATGAAATGATTGAACCGTATGAAAGGATCGCAAATGCCATCGTGTTGTATACAGTAAGTAATTACCGCAGAGCCCTGAGATACCTGAAGATAAATCCACAAAGCCAAGCTACCCAGATAGAAAAAGAAAGTCTGGAGCATTTCTTTCATCCCGACTGGTACCATATTCTGACAAACGTCGATAGCGAGCTGCTGATCAAAAAGCTGAATGAGGAATCAGAACAGACTTCAAAGAAGGTGACAAAATGACTCCACAACAATATCTGAATCAGGTAAAGCATCTGGATGCGCTGATCAATGTCCGTCTCCGGGAAATCGATTATTGGAAGGACATGTCAACCAACATCTCCGGGATAAAATACGATGCCATGCCAAAGAATCCAAACGCTACGACTGATGCATATTTTGTAAGATGTCTCGATAAGATTTGTGAGATCCAGCAAGATGTTGAAAAAAAGGTCGGACAGCTAATAGTTCTTCGTGATGAGATTAGCTCCCGAATCGATCTTCTGACGAATCCAGAAGAACAACTGGTGTTGCGCTATCGTTATATCGACAACTGTACGTGGGATGAGATCGCCAGCATGTTGAATGCCAGTCTTAGAACTGTTTACCGAATTCACGGAGCAGCGCTTCAGAACTTTTCAGTACCGAGTTGAAAAGTTGGCACACTTTGGCAGTATTTGGCACACTTTGGCAGTTCATGGCACATTCCTTTTATGATATTATTACAATAGAAATTACTATGAAGATATGAAGCCTCGTCGGGAGTGATCCTGCCGGGGCTTTTGTTGTGGGAAGAAGGCGAAGCACTATGCCAATGAAACCAAAACGTCCCTGTCGCTCTCCTGGATGTGCAAACCTCTGTGAAAACGGTGAGCAGTACTGTGAGGAACACAAGCGGCTCGCGGAACGTCACTATGAGAAATTCACGCGCGGTTACTCAGCTGGGAAACGATATGGTCGTTCTTGGAAACGACTTCGTGATCGTTACGTTCATAAGCATCCTCTTTGCGAGAGGTGTCTGAAAGAAGGACGATACGTTACGGTTGAGGAAGTCCATCACATCGTTCCTCTCTCAGAAGGTGGTGCTAATGATGAGTCGAATCTCATGAGTCTTTGCCGCTCTTGCCACGAGAAGATCCACCATGCACGAGGTGACAGATGAATTTCATCGGCCTTCCAGAAAGGTTTCCTTTGTAGGGAGGGGTGGTCGAAATCTCTACGATGCCCCCCACCGGAAAACGGCGCGGGGTTTTCTGTACGAAAAAAGCAAAATCAAACGGGTAATAACACCCGTCCAAAAATACAAGTCTCTGAAAACTCAAGAAGGGTAGTGATCTAATGCCGACAAAATCGAATAACATCGGTGGTCGAGGTGGTCGGCGTCCGGGCGCTGGTCGAAAAAAGTCAGCTGTCAAAGAGAAATATGAAAATGGCAATCCAGGTGGCAGAAAACTAGAGGTGCTCGATATCCCGGATACGCAAGGCGAAGAAATGCCAGAGCCACATGAGTTCCTATCCGCTCGTCAACATGACGGATCCACGCTAGAAGCTGCTGATGTTTACCGTGAGACATGGGAATGGCTCAACAAACTCGGTGTTGCGCGAGCTGTTTCACCTCAGCTTCTGGAACGTTACGCAATGTGTTCGGCCCGATGGATTCAGTGCGAAGAAATGACGACCAAACTCGGCTATCTTTCAAAGCACCCGACCACGGGCAAGCCGATCTCATCGCCCTTTATCAATATCGGCATAAATTATATGAATCAGGCAAACCGTCTGTGGGATGAAATTTTCCAAATCGTAAAGGAAAATTGCTCTACTGAATACGGGGGTGCAAATCCACAAGATGATGTGATGGAACGGTTGCTCCGTGCCCGGAAAGGAATGTAAATGAATACAAAAAGATTAGAACAGGTACCGATTGAAAAGCTGGTACCTTACGCCCGCAATGCTCGGACGCATAACAAAGAACAAATCGCACAGCTTCGTGCTTCTCTTCGTGAATTCGGGTTTGTAAGCCCTGCTGTCATTGATCAAGATTACAATATCCTTGTCGGTCACGGCAGAGTGCAAGCTGCGAGAGATGAGGGATACGAAACTATCCCCTGCGTTTTTGCGGAGGATCTGACCGATTCTCAAAAGCGCGCATATATTCTTGCCGACAATCAGCTGGCCCTTAATGCCGGCTGGGATGAGGAGATGCTCTCAGTTGAATTATCCGACCTGCAGGAAAACTCATTTGATCTATCCTTGCTCGGATTTGACGACAAAGAACTTGAGAAGCTATTGAATAACAATGATGATAAAGATGTTGAAGATGATGACTTTGATCTTACTGCAGCTTTGGAAAAGGCCTCTTTCGTAGAACCAGGTGACGTCTGGACTGTCGGAAAACACAGAGTGATGTGCGGTGATGCTACCAAACCCGAAGATGTAGATACACTCATGGACGGCAAACGTGCAAATCTCGTTTTGACTGATCCTCCCTATGGTGTTTCATTCGAAGCAGCGGACGGCCTTACCATTAAAAATGACAGTCTCAAAGGCGATGAATTTTATAGTTTCCTACTCTCAGCGTTCAAAAACATGGCCAACCATCTAGAAAAAGGCGGCTCGGCCTACTGCTTTCATGCAGATACCGAGGGGCTTACCTTTCGACGCGCCTTTGTCGACGCTGGCTTCCATCTGGCCGGTGTGTGCATATGGGTGAAAAACTCGCTTGTGCTGGGGCGTTCTGATTATCAGTGGCAGCATGAACCAGTACTATATGGATTCCTTCAAAATGGCAAACATCCATGGTATGCGGGACGTTCTGAGACCACAATCTGGAACTTCGATAAGCCAAAGAGAAATAAAGATCACCCTACCAGCAAGCCGCTGGATCTTCTTGGGTACCCGATTCAAAATTCCACTCAGGAAAATGCTATCGTGGTCGATACATTTGGTGGATCAGGATCCACGCTTATTGCATGCGAACAGCTGAATCGAACCTGCATGATGATGGAACTCGATCCGAAGTATGCCTCCGTTATTCTTCGAAGGTATGTGGAAAACACTGATGATTCAGAGAATGTGTACGTTGTCCGAAAAGGTAAAAAGCTTTTCTATTCTGATCTCGTGAAAGAAGTCGAATTGCCAGATTCCAAATAAATTCCTTGACGTACAGTTTTTATTAAAAAATACGCTAATTTGCTTGCTATTACAGACCTTCAGAGTGATTTATATACATGCGGAAAGGTACAAAGCCTTCCGGATCAACGAATATCACAAGGAGGAAAACACAATGCAAATCAACTACAACGTAACTGGCGCTCGGCGCAAAGAAATGGTCAAGGTCATATCTGATACTATCGGGGTCAAGGCAGAATACAAATACATGCCAACATGCAATTATGAAATTGGCGACTTTACGGTAACAAAGAACGGATTCCTCGAATTCAACGACTCGGTTGATAGCGCCAAAGTAAAGAAGATCTTAGAGGCCGTAGCCGCTGCAGGCTTTTCATTCAAACAACAAGAAAAAACAAAGCCTGAGGAAAGCGAGAAAACACCTAATGAAGCCATCATTGCTACCAAAGATGAACAAGATGGAGAAACAGGCCTGACGATCGTGCTTCCTTTGGAAGATGTCGAGGTCGAAAACCTTAACCACATCCTCATGGCAAAAGAGACATTGATCCGACATGCACTCGGAGTCGACGATCTGGATTTTGAAATTCAAGAAGATAAAATAATATTCCCATGGTTTACGGAAATTCCGGAACCTGATAAAGCTAAGGCATACACGAAATTTATCGCACATCTCGGAAAGTTCTCAAAAGAGATTAAACGGGCTAGCTCAAACGAAAAGGCCGTCGAAAATGAAAAATACGCCTTCCGCTGCTTCCTACTCCGCATTGGATACATCGGCGCAGAATATAAACAGGATCGAAAAATCCTGCTTCATAATCTGACTGGCAACTCCAGCTGGAAAAACGGATCCCCGAAAAAGGAGGAACAGGAATGATTTTAATAACACCAAAGCAACTTGAAATCATGCGGAAACTTTACCCTAATGGAACACGAATTGAACTTTTGCGGATGAACGATCCACAATCACCGCCAATTGGCACTAAGGGCACGGTGTATGGAATTGATGACTACGGCAGCATCCTTGTTAACTGGGATAACGGTTCGAAACTAAATGTCATCTATGGCGAGGACATCGCGAGAAAGGTTAAAGGGTAAACCAAGTCATGATTTCGGACTAAAAAATGTCAATTTATCTTGCTAGAATTGCTTGCTATTACAGAACTCCAGAGTGATATATGTATATACACCGAAAGGAAAAGCAAAACAAACACACAGGAGGAAAACATGATAACAAAGAATGATTATTTCGAGCAGATGATAGAAACAGCTAGTGCCCACAACAAGGCGGCAGCGGTTCGCAGAAAACAGCGCGAGGCCATGATCAACACGGATGACTGGGCCGGAGTAAGGGCTTTTGACGAGCGGGAAAAGAAAGAATTCCCCTATCCCTTCACTAGCGGGGCGAACAAAGCGCTGGCGGAATACGACCGCAACCTTCAGAACGGCACGGATGCATTTGAAATCAGCGAACTTCCATGGGATTACGAACTAGCGGATTTCATCAACACGCTCCGCAATGCTGGGATCGCCACAGCGGTTGTTACTGACCATAGCACAGGACTGATGGACGGAATCTACGGAATGAATTCACTCGGATGCAGGATGAACGGACTCAAGACGATCACAAGGTCGGATGATCACCGCTTCGGCAGTAAGGAACCGGAACGCAGAAAAGGTATCGAATTTAAACTGTAACCACACAATTGGAACGCCAAAAATTTCTGGAAGATTGTCACATATTTTCCTCGAATAGCGCTTGCTATTACAGAGCTCAAGAGTGATATATATACACAACAAAGGAAAAGACCAAGAAAACGGAGGACAAGGATATGTGGGAACAAGGAAAACTTTTGATTGAAGGAATGAACGTAAAATACTATGTAAAGCATTACGAGGAACCTTCCGAGAACTACGGAATCGAAGGCGGATGCATTTCAAAAATGGAACTCAGAATCGACGGCAAGGTAACACTGAACTACGATCGCGGCTGGGATATCGAACCAGAAGACGAAATCAGCCAACTTGCCTATGCAGCACTTTTGAAGAAGTACAACTAAGGATCACCTGAATATTGCAGAAGAGCCGGTCATCCGGCCCTTTCTTTCATACTGATCGAGGTCGCAGCGATGCGGCTTATTTTTATGCCACTAGAAAGGAGGAAGGCCTTATGGCTGTACGAAAGCTCAAGAATTACAAGGTCACCCGCTTTATGGATAAGACCTCCCACTACGATGAGGATCTCGCTGATTACGCCTGTCTCTTCATTGAGCAGCTCTGCCATACAAAAGGTACATGGGCCGGAAAGCCATTCGAGCTAATCGATTGGCAGGAACAGATTATCAGAGACCTGTTCGGAGTCATCAAACCCAACGGCTACCGGCAATTTAATACCGCATATGTGGAAATTCCAAAGAAACAAGGCAAAAGCGAGCTTGCCGCTGCCATTGCGCTCCTTCTCACCTGTGGAGACTGTGAGGAACGCGCGGAAGTTTATGGCTGCGCCGCCGACCGTAATCAGGCAAAGATCGTTTTTGATGTAGCGGTCGATATGGTTCGCTTCTGTCCAGCACTGTCAAAGCGCGTTAAAATTCTTGAATCCCAGAAGAGGATGGAATACCTGCCAACGCACAGCTTCTATCAAGTTCTCTCCGCTGATGTGGCGAACAAGCACGGATTCAATACCCATGGTGTTATTTTTGATGAGCTGCACACGCAGCCCAATAGGAAACTTTTTGATGTCATGACTAAAGGTAGTGGTGATGCCAGAATGCAGCCACTCTTCTTCCTGATCACGACCGCCGGAAATGACACTCACTCGATCTGTTATGAGCAACATGAAAAAGCAATCGACATCATGAACGGAAGAAAGCATGACCCAACATTTTATCCGGTCATCTTCGGTGCAGATGAATCTGAGGATTGGACTGATCCCAAGGTCTGGAAGAAAGCCAATCCGTCTCTTGGTATTACGGTCGGAATTGATAAGGTAAAAGCCGCATGTGAATCTGCAAAACAGAATCCTGGCGAAGAGAATTCTTTCCGGCAGCTGAGACTCAACCAGTGGGTAAAACAATCTGTCCGCTGGATGCCAATGGACAAATGGGAGGCCTGCGCATTTCCCGTCAACGAAGATGATCTCGAAGGCCGCGTCTGTTACGGAGGTCTCGATCTTTCCAGCACGACTGATATTACTGCTTTCGTTCTGGTCTTTCCTCCGCGTGATGAAAATGACAAATATGTTGTTCTTCCCTACTTCTGGGTTCCGGAAGAAACGCTTGATCTCCGTGTCCGGCGTGACCATGTTCCATATGACATCTGGGAAAAGCAAGGGGCACTCGAAACCACAGAGGGAAATGTCATTCACTACGGATACATCGAAAAATTCATCGAAAACCTCGGCGAACGCTTCAACATACGAGAGATTGCCTTTGACCGTTGGGGAGCCGTCCAAATGGTACAGAATCTCGAGGGCATGGGATTCACCGTCGTTCCATTCGGACAAGGTTTCAAAGACATGTCCCCGCCTACCAAAGAGCTGATGAAATTAGTCCTTGAAAAACGGATCGCACACGGCGGACATCCAGTACTTAATTGGATGATGGACAATATCTATATCCGGACAGATCCTGCCGGAAACATTAAGGCCGACAAAGAAAAATCCACAGAAAAGATTGATGGCGCAATAGCAACCATCATGGCACTCGACCGAGCGATCCGAATGGGCAACGACAATGCCGCGTCTGTCTATGATAATCGGGGCATTCTTTTTCTATGAGATTTAAACGAATGATTATTATTGCACCGCTTTAACGCATTGTAATTAAGTCACCAAAATAGACGGAGGAATGGAAATGAGCATATTCAAAGGAATCTTCAGGAGCCGAGGAAAGCCAAAAGACTCCACGGTCGGTAGCCCCTACCGCTTCTTCTTTGGGGGAACAACTTCTGGAAAAGCGGTGACCGAACGGTCGGCCATGCAAATGACAGCTGTTTACTCTTGTGTACGAATTCTGTCAGAAGCAATTGCAGGTCTTCCGCTGCACCTATACCGGTATACGGAAAATGGAAGCAAAGAAAAGGCTATTGACCATCAGTTATACTCACTTCTGCATGATGAACCCAATCCCGAAATGACATCGTTTGTCTTCCGAGAAACTCTAATGACGCACCTTCTTTTATGGGGCAATGCATATGCGCAGATAATCCGAAATGGCAAAGGTGAGATCGTGGCTCTGTACCCTTTGATGCCGAATCGCATGACGGTTAACCGGGATAAAAATAGCCAACTTTATTATGAATACCAGACCTCACAGGACGAAGCACCCACTATGAAAGGATCGCTGGTCCGACTTTCTCCGCATGACGTGCTTCATATCCCGGGGCTTGGATTTGACGGCCTCGTCGGATATTCGCCGATCGCGATGGCTAAAAATTCCATCGGCATGGCGATTGCATGCGAGGAATACGGAGCCAAGTTCTTTGCAAACGGTGCAACACCGGGAGGCATCTTAGAGCACCCCGGCGTGGTCAAGGATCCTGAACGTGTCCGAGAAAGCTGGAACTCGGCCTTTGGCGGTTCCGCCAATTCCAACAAGGTGGCCGTCCTTGAAGAAGGCATGAAATACACCCCAATCTCTATTTCTCCGGAGCAAGCACAGTTCCTTGAAACGCGCAAATTCCAGATTGATGAGATTGCCCGTATTTTCAGAATACCACCCCATATGATCGGAGATTTGGATAAAAGCTCCTACAGCAATATCGAACAACAGTCATTGGAATTTGTTAAATATACGCTTGATCCATGGGTTTCACGTTGGGAACAATCTATGCAACGAACTTTGCTCCGTCCTGAAGAAAAGAAGGACTACTTCTTTAAATTCAATGTAGACGGTCTTCTTCGCGGCGATTATGAAAGCCGCATGAATGGCTACGCAACTGCCCGCCAAAACGGATGGATGAGCGCAAACGACATTCGAGAGCTTGAAAACCTTGATCGTATTCCGGAGGAAGAAGGTGGCGATCTGTATCTTATCAACGGTAACATGACAAAGCTCAAAGATGCCGGGATCTTTGCAGTAAGCTCATCGTCGCAAGAAACGGAGGATCACCTTGATGAAGAAAAAGAAACGCAAGAAAAACCGGAGAGCAAAAACAATTTCAAGGAAAGGAGGACGAAAACATTATGACCAAAAAGTTCTGGCACTGGGTAAAAAACGAAACACCGGATTACTTCGGCAGCGATCGCATACTCTACCTCGACGGGGAAATATCAGATGAGACGTGGTTTGGTGATGAAGTTACGCCCGGAATTTTCAAAGACGAATTGAATAGCGGAAAAGGCAACATCACCCTGTGGATCAATTCTCCCGGAGGCGATGTTTTTGCTGCTTCCCAAATTTACAACATGCTGATGGAATACCCATACGAAGTGAACGTCAAAATCGATGCTCTTGCAGCCTCAGCGGCTTCAGTCATTGCAATGGCCGGTACAAAGATCTGCATGAGCCCTGTGGCCATGTTGATGATCCACAATCCGGCAACCGTTGCTATCGGGGACTCTAAAGATATGCAAAAGGCCATCAATATGCTAACAGAAGTCAAGGAATCAATCATTAATGCTTATGAAATTAAGTCTGGTCTCTCCCGAAATAAGATCAGCAATCTCATGGACGCTGAAACATGGATGAATGCAAAGGAAGCCAAGAGGCTCGGATTTGCAGATGAAATTCTATTTGCTGATAGAGATGAATCATCAGAAAAAAATAGCGATGATCCGAACGATGGAGAAGAGCTGATGCTTTTTTCACGTAAAGCCGTTACGGATTCCCTGCTTTCAAAGCTAAACATTGGTACTCGCACCTCTGCATCAACTAAAAAATCTACAGAGAACGCGATGCCCGTCGCCGATCTGCAGAAGCGACTGTCACTTCTCGCGCACTGAAATGGAGGAATTTAAAATGACAAAGATTATGGATCTCATGGAAAAACGTGCAAAGACATGGAACGCTGCGAAACAGTTTCTTGACACGCACGCTGATGCTAATGGAAATGTATCTGCTGAAGATGCCGCTACCTACGACAAAATGGAAAAAGAAGTCACAGATCTCACGCACAACATTGATCGCCTGCAAAAACAGGAACAGATCGATCGAATGCTGAGTCAGCCGACCTCTGCCCCTCTCACCATGAAACCGGGAGCAAAGGATGAACCAGACAAGACGGGTATTTCATCAAAAGCATATCGTACAGCCTTTTGGGATAACATTCGCAAGCGTAATTGGTATGATGTCCAAAATGTGCTGGAGGTAGGTACCGATGCAAATGGCGGTTACCTCGTTCCAGGAGAGTATGAAAAACAACTCGTTCAGGCTTTGAATGAAGAAAACTTCTTCAGAAGTCTCGCCCATGTTATTCAGACACAGACGGGAACACACACCATTCCGGTCGTTTCTTCTCACGGAACAGCGGCATGGATGGATGAGAACGGACTTTATCCTGAATCGGACGAGAAGTTCGAACAGGTGTCGCTTGATGCCTATAAACTCGGAACGTCCATCAAGGTTTCTGAAGAACTGATGAACGACTCAGTATTCGATTTAGAGGGTTATATCTCCGACGAATTTGCCCGTCGAATTGGTGAAGCTGAAGAAGAGGCATTTTTGACCGGTGATGGTCACAAGAAGCCGGAAGGTGTATTTACAAAGGTTGCTGCAACCGCTGATGCAACGACTGAGATCGCAAATACCAGTATCACATTCGATGCAATTATGGATGTATTTTATTCTTTGAGAAGTGTTTATCGAAATCATTCGACTTGGATTCTAAACGATTCCACAGTCAAAGCTCTTCGCAAAATCAAGGACAATAACGGCAACTATATCTGGCAGCCATCTGTGGTTGCCGGCCAACCTGACACGATCCTGAATCGTCCGTACTGCACGAGCATTTATGCACCAGAACTTGCATCCGGAAACGTGCCGATCATTTTGGGGGACTTATCCTATTACTGGGTTGCCGAACGTCAAGGCCGCAGCTTCAAGCGTCTATCCGAACTCTATGCAGCAAACGGTCAAATCGGATTTCTTGCATCTGAACGCGTAGACGGTAAGTTGATCCTACCGGAAGCTGTAAGAGGTCTTTCCGTAAAGGGATCTAAGTAATCCGATAGTTTTAGTTGGCGTTTTTTTTGAGGAGGTATCCGCATGGAAGTAACACTTGAAGAAGCAAAACTCTACCTAAGAGTCAGTTCTTCCGATGAGGATGAACTGATCACAAACATGATTGCTTCTGCCGAAAAAATCGTGCAAGACATCGCCCGCTTCCCTGATGAGGAGTGGAAATCCAATGAAGAAAAAGTCCTGATCCGAATACGAACCGCTATTCTCTATACCGTGGCCTACCTTTATGAGCACCGAGAAGACGCCGACCATAACCAATTGAATCTCACTTTGAGAGCACTTCTATTTGGTGTCCGTAAGGAGGAATTCTGATGAAGATTGTCTCTATGCGTATCCCCGTTAATTTCCAAAAGAACACGGTCATGACAGACAGATACGGTAACCACAAATCCACATGGACGGATTATTTCAAATGCTGGGCGACAGTTGGAACGGACTCATCTGGTTCAGAAACATCTGGAGCGGTCATTAATCCAGAGGAATCTCTGAACTTCACCTGCCGGTGGTGTTCCGAACTTGCCGTCGTAGGATCCACGAAATATCGAATTACCGCAGAGGGAAAAACCTACAACATCACCTATGTAAATCCGATGGGATTCAAGCACAATAGTATTAAGTTCAATTGTAAATTGGAGAAATCAAAATGAGCGAAAAAGTAACAATCGATGGCCTTCGTGATGCAGTCATGGAGGGCCTGAAAGAATACGCAGGGCTTGCTGCGGATGATATGAAGGATGCTGTTAAAAAAACAGCAAAATCTGTCCGAAAAGATATCCAAGATAATGCTCCTGTACGCACTGGCAAGTACAAAAAATCATGGTCAGTCAAAACGGTCAGCGAGAACTCAGATTCCATTGATCTTATCGTGCATTCGCGTAATCGTTATCAGATCGCGCACCTCCTGGAGCATGGACACGCCAAACGCGGAGGTGGCAGAGTTGCAGCTAAGCCGCACATTGCTCCGGCTGAACAGGCCGGAAATAAGAATCTGGTAAATGAAATCCAGCAAAAGCTGAAAGGATGACGATATGACCTACGATGAAATCATAACAATGCTTGAGGAAGCTAGTCTCCCTGTTGCCTACGACCATTTTGCAGAAGGCGAGTCTCCGGACCTGCCTTTTCTTTGTTTTCTTTTTCCAGAAACGGACAACATGTTCGCAGACAACACGGTTTATCAAAAGATTTACGAACTGAATATTGAACTTTACACCGATCATAAAGACCCGGATGTGGAATCAAAAATTGAGAACATCCTCACCACACACGAACTTCCATTCAAGAAATCTGAGATTTGGATTGAGGACGAAAATATGTACGAGGTTCTGTATCAAACCCAGATAATAGGAGGTTAAAAAATGGCTACTAAAAATAAGAACAAGGTCAAATTCGGCCTGAAAAATTGTCACTACGCAATTGCAACCCTTACAGAAGATGGGACCGTGACATTCGGAAAGCCCGTCTCAATTCCAGGTGCAGTTTCCCTGTCGCTTGATGCCGAAGGTGACAACAAGCCGTTCTACGCTGACGACACGGTCTATTACATGGTAAGCAACAATAACGGCTATTCCGGCGACCTAGAATTGGCACTGATTCCCGAGAGTTTTCTCAAAGACGTCATGCATGAGACCGAAGACACGAATGGTGTGTTTGCTGAGAACAAAGATGTGGAACCAGAGCATTTTGCACTGCTCTTTGAGTTTTCCGGCGACCAGAGAAAGATTCGTCACTGCATGTATTATTGCTCTGCGACACGACCATCAGTTTCTGGTCAGACGAGAGAGGATTCGACCGATGTGCAGACTGATAAGCTGTCACTCACTGTTTCTCCGCTTCCTTCCGGGCTTGTGAAGGTTAAGACCGGAACAAATACCACAGATTCTGTTTATGAGGCGTGGTACGAATCTGTTTATGAACCTACTTCTGATAAATCATCCAATTCAAAATCCCTAACGAGCTTTAGCACAAAGGAGGAGTAAGCGATGGCGGTTACCAAAAAAATTAAAATTGACGGAAAAACAGTGACATTCCGGGCATCAGCTGCAATTCCCCGACTTTATAGAAACAAGTTTCACAGAGATATTTATCGAGATCTGAGTGAACTTCAAAAAGGTATCGGGGAAAATGAAGCTGACAACTCTAATCTTGATACTTTTTCTCTGGAGCTATTTGAGAATATTTCATGGCTAATGGCTAAGCACGCCAATCCAAATGTGCCTGATGATCCAGAAGAATGGCTTGATACGTTCAATACGTTCAGTATTTATGAGGTACTCCCGCAGATCATTGCCTTATGGGGAATTAACACAGAGCAACAGGTAAATTCTAAAAAAAACCACGTGAAACAGAAAGGGAAATGACAACCCCACTCTTTCTTTTGCGCTGCGTTCAGATCGGGCTGTCAATCTCGGAACTCGATCTGCTTACCATTGGTACTGTCAACGACATGTACGCAGAAATGAGCAATGATGACTGGGATTATCCGGAAATCGCGACGCAAGAAATGATGGATCGATTTTAAAGAAAGGAGGAGTATCCGCATGGCAAACAGAATCAAAGGCATCACCGTTGAGATCGGAGGAGACACGACTAAGTTAACAGAATCACTGAAAGCTGTCGACAAAGAAATAGCCAACACTCAAAAAAGCCTTCGCGATATGAACAAGCTGCTGAAACTCGATCCAGGAAATACGGAGCTCCTCTCTCAGAAACAAAGGTCCCTGCAGAAAGAAATTGCTGCCACGAAAGAACGTCTTACCGCTCTGAAGGAAGCCGCTAAGCAAGCAGATCAGGCCCTGGCAAATGGTGATATGAGCCAATATCAATATGATGCACTTCAAAGAGAAATTGTCGCAACCGAGCAAGATCTAAAAAGTCTCACTAAAGAATACGAAAACTTCGGATCCGTCACAGCACAAAAACTCGCCACTACTGGTGAAAAAGTAAAATCCGTCGGAGATACGCTCTCAAGTGCTGGGACAAAAATGACAGTGGGATTTACCGCTCCCGTTGTGGCTGGAGCAACCGCTGCTGTCAATGCCTACGGAGATGTAGGCAAACAATTCAACCTTGTCAAGCAAACGATGGGGAATACAGCGAACTCTGCAAAGGACTTTAAAGGTCTCTGGGATCAAATGGGAACGTCAGCCAAGGAATCTGTCTACGGCATGCAAGACGCAGCGGATGCCACTTTGAATTTCGCACGTCAAGGATTTACTGCAAAAGAAGCGACAGATATGCTGACCCCTGCCATGCAGTTGGCGGCAGGTACAGGAACCGATCTTTCCGATGTGACATCCGGTCTTGGTAATGCCATGAAAATGTTCGGAGCTAGCTCTTCAGAAGCATCCAATTATTCCGATGTTCTTGCTAAAGCGCAGGCACAGGCCAACACCACGACTTCTGAGCTGTTCGAGGCAATCTCTGTCGCAGGGCCGATCTGTAAGACCGTCGGATGGAATGTGAAAGATCTTGCAACTATCACCGATGTATTCGGAAATGCAGGTATCAGTGGTTCCGAAGGCGCAAATGCTCTGAAAACCGGCCTTGCCCGACTTGCTTCCCCTGCCAAATCCGGATCTGAGGCAATGAACGCCCTTGGCCTTTCTACTGGGAAGACCTATGCTATCTTCAATGCAAATGGAACGCTAAAATCCATGCCAACGGTTCTTAAAAATCTTAACTCTGCTTTTTCCGGACTTTCTGATCAAGAAAAACTTGAAGCTGCAGCTAATATCTTCGGCAAGGAACAGATGAGCAAGTGGCTCACCCTAATCCAGGCTTCACCGAGTGATGTGAAATCTCTTCGGTCAGCACTGGATAACTGCAGTGGTTCTGCGAAAAGCATGTCAAATGCCTTGATGTCCGGAACCGGCGGCACAATTGAACAATTGAAATCTACTTTTGACGTTCTAACAGTTACTGTCGGTCAAGCAATTGCCCCTGCCCTTCAGAGCCTGATGGAAAAAATTATTGACCTTATGAACGCCATTATGAACATGGACCCAGCGACGCAGAAATTGATTCTGACTATCATGGCTATTGTCACTGCTATCGGACCAGTTCTGATTGCTATTGGAAAAATGGCAACCGGCGTTGGTGCGCTGATGACGCTTGCGCCAAAAATTGTCACTGCCATATCCGCCGTTCAGAAGGTATTCGCTTTCCTTGGCACAACGATGCTTGCAAATCCGATAGGTATTATAATTGCTGCCATTGCGGCATTAGTAGCTGCTTTTATTTATCTCTGGAATAATTGCGAAAGTTTCCGAAATTTCTGGATTTCTCTCTGGGACAACATCAAGTCTGTCGCAGTCACTGTATTTAATGCTCTGAAAGATTTCTTCGCAATGATATGGGGAATCATCGAAAATGTGTTCACAACTGCTGTGAATGGAATCAGTACTTTTCTTTCCTCAGCGTGGAACGCTATCAAAAATGTGGTGACGATCGTGATGAACGCCATCAGTACAGTGATCCAAACAATTTGGAACGCTATTGTTGTCTTTTTCACGGTAATCTTCAACACAATTAAGGCTGTAGTCACCACTTACTTCAATGCATACAAAATGGTGATTACCACAGTGTTAATGGCAATCCGGACTGTTGTAGCAACTATCTGGAATGCCATTAAAGCTATAATCACGACAGTTGTAAATTCCATCAAAACTGCCGTAGCAACTGCATGGAACGGGATCCGTGCTGTCACATCGACTATATTCAATGCAATCAGGTCGATCGCTACTGTCGTCTGGAATGGAATCAAAACTGCTGTGATGAGTATTGTGAACGCAATGAGGTCCAGCATAACCGGGGCCTTTAATGCAATCAAAGGAACTCTGTCTGGAATTTTGGGCGGCATCAAGAGCAAATTTACTTCTGTATTTAACAGCATCTGGAACTTTGTTTCAGGAGTCGTCAACAATTTAAAGCATGTATTCAATTTCCACTGGAGCCTGCCTAAGATCAAGCTGCCGCACTTCTCAATATCTGGCAAGTTCAGTCTTAAGCCTCCAAGAGTTCCACATTTCTCCGTTTCATGGTACAAAAAAGCAATGGAAGGCGGCATGATCCTGAAAGACGCGACAATATTTGGCCAGTCGAACGGGACTCTTCTTGGTGGTGGCGAGGCCGGGGATGAAGCCGTTGTCGGCGTGAGTTCCCTTCGTTCTATGATTCGAGATGCAGTTAGTGATGCTTCTGGTGGAAACAACGGACC